>Ga0114916_1001196_pt1 | contig 15354 bp, 11 predicted proteins | sample MalvirAntarct_66_FD_83501 | JGI IMG/M metagenome (GOLD analysis project Ga0114916, IMG submission 83501) | Marine viral communities from the Global Malaspina Expedition - Malaspina viral metaG Antarct_66 | ecosystem: Environmental > Aquatic > Marine > Oceanic | place: West Anvers Island... | reverse complement strand
CATTAATGTTTTTTTTAAAAATTCGGTTTCCCTTGCTTATCTTCATTTAACGTAAAATTTTATAGTTATTCAACATCATTTTGTTCGTAACCTCGTCACAAAAATTCCAGATGTACACAAAATATCACTTAATTTTATAGAGCGTTCTTCTAAAAGACTGATTGCGTAAGATGTGGGATAAAATACTCATATTTATCGATAAAGCAATATTAAATTACTGTGAATATCTTTTAAATTGATGTTAATAATGTCGTGCGAGTGCATCAGTCAAGGGGTTAAAAATTTTATCCACATTTGAAAATAAAAATTGTGAATTTCTTTAGTTGTGAGAAACCAAATTAATGACAATTTTTGTACAGCTCAAAAGGAGTTTTTTTAACTCCAAAATAGGGTAGAAGTTTTTCTTACTAGAGCAAACACTTTAAAACTGGGAGGACAAAAGTAGAAACAACAAAAGTGCACTGAAAAAAGGCACTGAACAATATATTATTGCACAATAAAAAAGGTTAAAAAATGGCACAAAACGAACCAATTTTAGAAGAAAACAAGAACAGATTTGTACTGTTCCCAATTAAACATGATGACATCTGGGCATTCTACAAAAAAGCGGAAGCTAGTTTCTGGACAGCAGAAGAAATTGACTTGTCTCCAGATTTAGTAGACTGGGAAAATAAGTTAAATGACGATGAGCGTTATTTTGTAAAACATGTATTAGCATTTTTCGCAGCCTCTGATGGAATCGTAAACGAAAACTTAGCAGAAAATTTTGTAGCGGAAGTTCAATATACTGAAGCTAAATTTTTCTACGGTTTCCAAATTGCGATGGAGAACATACATTCTGAAACGTACTCATTGTTAATTGACACTTACATCAAAAACAGTGAAGAAAAGAATGAGCTCTTTAATGCAATTGACACGATGGATTGTGTTAAGAAAAAAGCAGATTGGGCGCTACGTTGGATCGATGAAGGAAACTTCGCTGAGCGGTTAATTGCTTTTGCAGCTGTTGAAGGAATCTTTTTCTCAGGTTCTTTCTGTTCTATTTTCTGGTTGAAGAAAAGAGGCTTAATGCCAGGACTTTCATTCTCAAATGAGTTGATCTCAAGAGATGAAGGATTGCATTGTGATTTTGCTTGTCTACTTTACAACAATCACTTGAACAACAAACTCTCCGAAGAAAAAGTGAGAAGTATCATTTTAGATGCTGTTGAAATTGAAAAAGAATTTATCCTTGAAGCACTTCCAGTTCGATTGATTGGAATGAACTCTGAATTGATGTCTCAATACATCGAATTTGTTGCCGACAGATTGTTAATGGAGTTAGGATGTAAAAAAGAATATAACGCTAAAAACCCATTTGATTTTATGGACATGATTTCTATTGAAGGTAAAACCAACTTCTTCGAGAAACGTGTCGCTGAATACCAGAAAGCAGGAGTGATGGGAGACAACGAAAGTAAGTCATTTAGCACAGACGAAGACTTTTAAAAAGTTTGATTAGTTAAGGAAACCAGTATAATAAACCCAATAAAAAGATTGCATATGTACGTAATAAAAAGAGACGGCAGAAAAGAGCCAGTAAAATTCGATAAAATAACAGCCAGAATCGTTAAAATGTGCTACGGACTAGATCCTCTAGTGTCACCAGAAAGCGTTGCTATGAAGGTGATTGAAGGAATCTATGACGGAGTTACAACAATTGTTCTTGACAACTTAGCAGCCGAGGTTGCGGCGTCAAAAACAATTGAACATCCAGATTATGCGCTTTTAGCATCTAGAATTTCTGTGTCGAATCTTCATAAAAACACAAAAAAGACATTCTCTGAAACGATGGATGATCTTTATAATTACATCGATCCTAAGACAGGTAAAAATGCTGCTCTTTTATCAGACGAGGTATACGATGTGATTAAAGAGAATAGCGAAAGATTAGATTCTAGCATTATCTATGATCGTGATTTCAGATATGATTATTTTGGGTTTAAAACACTGGAGCGTTCTTATTTATTAAAACTAGATGGTGAAATCGCTGAAAGACCTCAACACATGTTGATGCGTGTTTCTATTGGAATTCACAAAGATGATATCGAATCAGCGATCAAAACATATAACTTGATGTCTGAAGGTTGGTTTACACATGCAACGCCAACTTTATTTAATTCAGGCACACCAAAACCTCAAATGTCTTCTTGTTTCTTATTGACAATGAAAGAAGATAGTATTGAAGGTATTTATGACACGCTTTCAAGTTGTGCTAAAATATCTCAATCTGCAGGAGGAATCGGATTAGCGCTTCACGATATTCGTGCAAAAGGTTCTTACATCCGTGGAACAAACGGAACTTCAAATGGAATCGTTCCAATGCTACGTGTATTTAACGACACTGCTCGTTATGTAGATCAAGGTGGAGGAAAACGTAAAGGTTCTTTTGCAATGTACCTTGAGCCATGGCATGCCGATGTGTTCGACTTCTTAGAAATGAAGAAAAACCACGGTAAAGAAGAAAACAGAGCACGTGATTTATTCTACGCGCTGTGGATTCCGGATTTATTCATGCAGCGTGTTGAAGAAAACGGTCAGTGGACTTTAATGTGTCCTAATGAGTGCCCGGGATTATCTGATGCTTATGGTGAAGAGTTTGAAGCACTTTACACGAAGTATGAGAAAGAAGGAAAAGGAAGAAAAACAATTAAAGCACAAGATCTTTGGTTTAAAGTGTTAGAGTCTCAAATTGAAACAGGAACTCCTTACATGCTTTACAAAGATGCGGCAAATAAAAAATCAAATCAAAAGAATTTAGGTACAATCAAGTCTTCAAACTTATGTACAGAAATTATGGAGTACACTGCTCCAGATGAGGTTGCTGTTTGTAACTTGGCTTCTTTAGCATTGCCAAAATATGTAACGGAAGATGGTTTTGATCACGATAAACTATTCGAAGTAACGTATCAAGCAACGATAAACTTGAATAGAATCATCGATGGGAACTATTATCCTGTTGAAGAGGCGAGAAACTCAAATATGCGTCACCGCCCAATTGGATTAGGAGTTCAGGGACTTGCAGATACGTACATTTTGATGAGAATGCCTTTTGACTCTCCAGAAGCTCAGAAATTAAACAAAGAAATCTTTGAAACAATCTATTATGCTGCAATGACAGCTTCTAAAGATTTGGCGAAAGTAGAAGGACCATACGAAACATGGAAAGGATCTCCAATTTCAGAAGGAATTTTCCAGTTCGATATGTGGAATGCTACACCATCGGATCGTTGGGAGTGGGATATTTTGAGAGACGAAGTGAAAGAACACGGTGTTCGTAACTCATTATTGTTAGCCCCAATGCCAACAGCTTCGACAGCACAAATCTTAGGAAATAACGAATGTTTTGAACCGTATACATCAAACGTTTATACAAGACGTGTACTTTCAGGTGAGTTTATTATCGTAAACAAACACTTGTTGCGCGACTTAGTAAAAGAAGGTTTATGGGACAACAACATGCGTCAAAAATTGATGGCTGCAAATGGATCTGTTCAGGATATTCCAGAAATTCCTCAGCATATTAAAGACTTGTACAAAACAGCTTGGGAGTTGTCTCAAAAAGCTATTATCGAGCAAGCTGCGGATAGAGGAGCATATATTTGTCAATCTCAGTCGTTGAATATCTTTATGGAGAACGCAAACTTCGGTAAGTTGACTTCAATGCACTTTTACGGATGGAAGAAAGGACTTAAAACAGGTATGTACTACTTGAGAACGAAAGCTGCAACAAATGCAATTCAGTTTACAGTAGACAAATCAATTACGGAAAAAGGAAAAGAAGTGGAGAAACCAATGACAACTGAAGAAATTCAGGCTCAGGTAACATGTTCATTGGATGATCCAGATGATTGTGAAATGTGTAGTGGTTAATAATTGTGCCGTTTTTATTGCACTACTCTAATGAAAGCACGTCTGTAATGGGCGTGCTTTTTTAAATTAGAAAAAACTGAAAGATTAAATATTTTATCTACTTTTGTATCAAACTGTTGCTATATAAGAAACCAATAAACAATGATAAAGAAGTACATTCACTTAACCATTGCGAAGGTATTTTTGTTTTTATCCTTTATAATAACTGCGGCTTTTTGTTTAGCACAAGATACCACATCTGTTTCGCTTTTGGGAGAAACCTCTCAGGGAGAAATTATATTTTTTGATGATCAAACATCAAGTGATGTTGTTAAAGTAAAATTACTTAATGCAAAGCACACAACATTTTGTCAAGGAGATTCAGTTTTACTTTATAGTAATATTGAATCTAATTCATACGGATGGTTAAAAGATGGGGTCGCTATAAGAAGGGCTAACAAGGATTCATTATGGGTTTCCTGTGCTGGGAACTATCAATTAGTTTGTGAAATAAGCAGCAATCGAACCAAATATGTTAAATCGGAAAGACTTTTAATAACAGAAGCTAATGCTCCAAATGTAAGTATTTCCGCATTCACTAATGAATTATGTCCTGGTGACTCAATTAAATTAAGTAGTTCTTCTAAAGGGAAAAGTCAATGGTACTTGAATGGAAAACCTATTTCCGGAGCGAATTCAAACACTTATTATGCAAAAACGACCGGAGCGTACAACATAACGAAATCAAATGTAAGCAGCTGCATTGATTCTTCTGATATGAGTTTTATTATCACTGGGGTCAAGGTTGAGGACTGTTCTTTAAAACACAAATCTCTCAATCCTGAAAACATTACAATCTATCCGAATCCGGCCTCTACCCATTTATATATTGAAAACAAGACAGTTGAGAGCTCTTCGATTCTCATGACTGATAGTAATGGGAAAATAGTATTATCAGAGTCGGGTATAACTGACAGGATCTATAAATTGGATGTCACGAAATATAAAGCAGGAATATATTTCATTGAAATCAACGATAAAAATCTATTCTGTAGAGTCAAGGTGATACTCGATTAAGGCTTAATATTCTAAGAAAAAAAGGCAATCATTTTCTCCAGAGCTCTCCCTCGATGACTCATTGTATTCTTTTCTTCCATCGACATTTCAGCAAAAGTTTTACCGCACCCTTCAGGCTCGAAGATCGGGTCGTATCCAAAACCATCGGATCCAGCTCTTTCTTTGCGAATTTCTCCCTTAACAACTCCTTCAAAAAAATGTGTTTCACCCTCTAAAATAAGTGCAATTACAGTTCTAAACTGAGCCTTACGATTTGATTGGGTTTTTAGTTTTTCAAGCACTAAATCCATATTCTTTTCACTGTCCTTTTCTGGTCCGGCATAACGCGCGCTATACACTCCAGGTTCGCCATTAAGCGCTTCAATTTCTAATCCTGTATCATCGGCAAAGCAATTTGTATTAAAGTGCTCCACAACGTATTTTGCTTTGTCTAAAGCATTTCCTTTTAAGTCTGGTTGGTTTTCTGGGATGTCTTCATCACAACCGATTTCTTTTAAGGTTTTTACAATAATATGGTCGGGTAAGAGTGATTGAATTTCTTTTGCTTTGTTTTGGTTTTGCGTTGCAAAGATTAGGGTTATTGGTGTTTTGGACATATAATTTGATTTTATAAATTTTAAATACTGTGTTTAAAAAGCCCCAGATACTTCCGCCAGTTCGCCTCAACAGAATAACGTTCTTTAATCGTTTTAAAACCCTTTTTACCAGTAAATTCTCTCAACGATTGATTTTCCAACAATTGAGCTAATATTTTTTCCCACTCCTCAGGAGTTGTGCATAAAAAGCCGCTTTCTTTATCAGTGATAATTGTGCTATTAACACCAACAGGAGAAGCAACGGTTGGAATTTCAAGCGCCATATATTGCAGCGCTTTAAAACCGCATTTTCCTTTCGACCAGATATCTTCTTCTAAAGGCATAATTCCGATGTGTAATCTTGCCAGATCTCGGATTTCACTGGATTTATTCCATTTGATAAAACGCAGTGATTTAAGTTTGTATTTTGGAGATTCATTTGAAATCACATGGAATTCAAATTCAAACTTTTTTTCAAGGCGTTCCATAATCGGGACTATAAAATCTAAATAGCGCATTGTCGTATGTGAGCCAGTCCATCCGATTATTAGTGGCTTACGATTTTGGTTGGTCTTTTCGGTGTGGTGATTTTTTAAATCTATTGTTGTAGGAATTACTTCAACATTTTGATTGTATTTTTTGGCATAATTGGCTAAATAATCATTTCCTGCTGTTACTTGATGTGCCCATTTTATGCAGTATTTTACTTTCCAATACGCTTTGAGTCGATTAAATCTTGCGTTAGTTTGACTATAGTTTGGAAGCCATGTGGCGTCGTCGAAATCGTAAATGTATTTTATGCGAAGCACTTTTGCCATTACCCATTCAAAAATGGGAGGACCGATGTGCGCAACTTCTCTGTGAACGAAAACGTAATCTGCTTTTTTTAATCGAAACATTAAGCCCCAGCGTCTCAAAAAGCTTTTCAAAATTCCAATGGCTTTTTGAAAGGATTTTCCCTCGGCGTAAAGTAATTTCCACGTTTTTTCATCGAGAAAAGGAAACATTTGAACTTGATAACCTTCGTTTTCAAGTCGATTAATGTATTGCTCAAAACGAAACCGTTGAGAGGGAGCTTCTCCTTTGGGGTATGGTGCTAATATGTAAATAGTTTTGCCCACTGTTGCGAATATACTGCGAAGGAATAGAATATGTGGTATGATGAATCAAATAATGGGATGTATCATAAATAAAAACGTTTTGCAATGCATGCTTTTTGTCACAATTTTTTAATCAAAAAATATGCGCCAAAAAGGGCTTGTCCTGTTAACTCTAACCACGGGTTTCAACCCGTGGCTAGGGATATGAAGTCCTTTCAGGACATTTTTGGTGCCGCAGCTTCAATTTAGACCACGGACCGAAGTCCGTGGCTATAGTATATGTCGTCCTTTCGGGACTCTTTTAAATATCACATCAACAAGCTGGCGCGGTATAACTTTAAATCTTCCCAGGAAATGTTTGTTCCCGCTTTTTCCTTGGCTTCGCTTATGCTTCCTTCTATTTCTTTGCCTAATGTTTTTTTCAGATGATCGAGTTTTTCAGCATCCATTACGTGTTCAATATCGAGTTTTTCGTCTTTGATTAGGCGCTCGAAATGACTGTAGATGGTTGAAACATTAAATTTTCTTTCTTCTGCAATTTCCTCGATTGATTTTCCGACATCGAATAGTTCCAGCGTTTTTTGATAGGTGGATTTCTTCTTCGGTTTTTTCCCCCCGTCTTCCGAACGGGCAGAATTTTTTGAGGGTGAATTATATGCTATTACTTCTTCCTCATTGAAATCGGTGATTGTGGGGTTTTCTTCTCGAATCTCATTTTTTAGAATTGCGGCTTTTGCCATTTTGTAGTTTCTAATCTGATCATTCCAGATATTCTCTTTGGTCAAAGGTTTGTCATTATACATGTTTTCAACCAGTAGTCGAGCTCTTTTAAGTTGTAAAATGCAATCGGTGATTTGTTCGTCGAGTTCTTGCAGGTCATCAATATACTGTTTGGTTCCTTTCTTTCTCGAGAGCAGAATGATTTTTTTAAGATTGCTTCGAAAAACAGGCTCTAAAATTCCGATAAAATATCCGTATGCAGCTTGAACACGTTCATGAACCTGATCGATATCAAATCGCGAAACATGACAAATTCTATGTACCTGATTTCTGAATTTTCGTGCTGGTTCCAATGTTTCGAGAAGTGATTTAACATTGTTTTCAAACCAAACTTTGTTCTTTCCCATCTCACTTTTTTCGCTGGCATGTTTGTGAACTGCCTCCAAAGCCAAAAATCGACTCACCATATTGTCCCAGTTAAAAGCGCTTGTCAACCTTTCTTGGACAAAATGCATCGTCCCGGTTTCTAGACTTTTCTTTAAAAAGTCTTCACCTGCTTTGTTTTTAGAATAATTAACGACAGTTTGGTCATTTCTCAATCCATTGAGTTGTATTGGGCTCAGAAGCACAAGTCCTTCTAATGATCTCAATCTAGATAAACCAACATAAGCTTGACCTGGAGCAAAGACTTTGGACAAATCAAGAACCGCCTTGTCAAAAGTTAATCCTTGACTTTTATGCACGGTAATTGCCCAGGCGAGTTTTAGTGGGTAATGCACAAAAGTACCAATGACTTCTTCTTCGATTTCCCCCGACTTTTCATCTAAGGAGAAACGCACATTTTCCCATTCGTATTTTTCAACTGTAATTGTGCGATTTTCTTCGGGGAACAGCACTTTGACTTCATCTTTATGCAATTCCACGATGCGACCAATCTTGCCATTGAAATAGAGCTTTTCATGCGAAACATCATTTTTAATAAACATAACTTGCGCACCTTTTTTCAATTTCATCTCTTCGGCAATCGGGAACATGTGAGGAGGAAAATCACCCGTAACTTCAGCCTTAAACTTATATGGCTTGGAGGTGAGTGCGTTTAAAGCGGTTGCATTTATTTTTTCAGCTGCGGCATTGTGCGTTGTTAAGGTGATATAGCCTTCATTTTTGGTGGCGTCAAAATCGGGGTTTACGTATTTATTGAGTGTTTTAACATCTTCTTCGGAAACATAATTATTACGCAGGTTATTGAGAATATGAATGAAATTTTCATCTGCCTGACGATAGATTTTTTCTAATTCAATGTACAAAGGAGGCTGCTGTTGAACCGCATGAGAGTGAAAGAAAAAAGTTCCGTTGTAATAATCTTTCAAAACCTGCCATTCTTCACGCTTCATGATGGGTGGCAATTGAAGTAAATCTCCTATATATAAAACCTGAACTCCACCGAATGGAATGTCGAGCCTTCGAACTTTGCGCAGCATAAAATCCATTGCGTCGAGAACATCTGCTCTCAACATACTAACTTCGTCTATAATGAGAAGTTCTAAATTTCTAAAAATCGCCTGACGTTTTCCATTCATCTTGAAGTGGCGTTGAAGTGTGTCTTTTGTATTCAACTGTAACCGCTCAGAAACAAAAGGAGGCTGACCATTTTCTGGAATAAATCCTCCAAAAGGAAGCTGAAAAAAAGAGTGAATAGTCACTCCACCAGCATTTAGTGCTGCAATACCGGTAGGCGCAACAATCACGGTGTTTTTGTGTGTAGATTCAATGATTTTTTTGAGAAGGGTGGTTTTTCCAGTTCCCGCTTTACCAGTTAGAAATACAGATCGATTGGTTTGATTTATAAATCGCTCTGTAAAGTCAGCAGGAGACTGAATTTCGGAAGTTGAACTGATCATTTTTTCATTTAAAATTTATTCGTTGTATGAAGTTAATCAAATTTTTTTTATCAAAAAGCACTAAGTAGGACTTTATAAAATAATATCCAAAACAGGTCGCTGAGCGAAGTCGAAGTACCTATTTTGGATTACCTTTGCAACATGGCTGGAATTTATATCCATATTCCTTTTTGCAAGCAGGCTTGTACGTATTGTGATTTTCACTTTAGTACTACTTTTGATAAGTATCGTTCGGTTTTAATTGAAGCGATTCTTCTAGAGTTAGAACAGCGAAAAGAATATCTGGATTCTCAGATTGTTGAAACAATTTATTTTGGAGGAGGAACACCCTCTTTGCTCACAGAAGATGAGCTGAGATTAATTCTGGCGAAGATCAGTTCGATTTATAATGTTGTTGATTCTCCGGAAATCACACTGGAGGCAAATCCCGATGATATTTCGAAAGAACGATTACAAGAATGGAAAAACCTTGGTGTAAATAGACTGAGTATCGGGTTACAATCTTTTTTGCAATCTGACTTAGACTGGATGAATAGAGCCCATACCGCTGAAGAATCTGAACGCGCTGTAAAACTTGCCAAAGAGTATGGCTTCTCGCTGACAGTTGATTTAATATATGGATTGCCTAATCGAACATTAGAAGAATGGAATGCAAACATCGATAAACTCATTTCACTTGCCCCCAATCATATTTCTGCTTATTGCTTGACGGTTGAGAATAAAACAGTTTTGAGTAGCTGGGTTGAAAAAGGGAAGATTGACCCCGCTTCAGAAGACGAACAGGCCGAACAATTTTTGTTGCTCTTGGATGTCTTGGAAAGAGCAGGTTATCAGCAATATGAAATTTCGAATTTTGCAAAGGAAGGTCAGTACTCTAAGCATAATTCTAATTACTGGAAAGGAGTTAGTTATTTAGGCGTTGGACCCTCGGCTCATTCGTTTGATGGTGAGTCGCGAAGGTGGAACGTTGCGAATAATAGAAAATATATTGATGGGATTAGAACGAACAAGGAGTATTCTGAATCAGAAATATTAACTCCAAAAGACAGATTTAATGAATCCGTGATGACTGGTTTGAGGACAACTTGGGGTGTAAGCTTAGATGATTTACGTTGGCATCATTGTACTAGTAATTCATTTGATCAGCAGCTTGAATCGTTTAGAAAGGATGGACTTTTAGAAATTGAAAACAATCAAATTACCCTTACAAAAAAAGGTAGATTACAAGCCGATTACATCGCCAGTGAATTATTTCTAGATTAAAACTATCGGAGCAAGGTAAAGTGACCGTGATGTTCTTCAAATATTGACTTGTGATTTCTAAATTTTATTCTCCAAACATAAACTCCGTCGGGAGCATTTTGATTTTTTATTCTCCCATTCCAACCCGCTTTTCTATCATTAGTTTCATAAATACGTTCTCCCCATCTATTATAAATTTCAAACGTGTAATCTGATACGTCAAAAACAATTGGACGAAACACGTCATTTCTTCCATTTTCATCCGGCGTAAATGCATTAGGAACATACATTGTGGTTTGAGGTTCAACATATATTTCCACAGTAAACGTGTCTTTGCACCCATATTCATTAGTAACAACTTGATAGGGATAATGATATCCACCTTCTAAGAAGTGAAAAGACAAATCTCTCTGAGTGGTATCAACAGAATCATTGAGCTGATAATAATGCTCATAACTGTCAATACTAAAATCTGTAAAAGTTATTTCTGTGTTGAAAACATCGGTTACTTGTGGATCAACTTCAAAATCTGCAACAGGAGAAGGGAAGACCTGAACCAATCCTGGTTTATCAAGTGTTAAATTAGCTATGCAGCCCTCATTAGTTGAAATAGACAATGAAACATCATATACTCCAGGGTTTTCGTAAATGTTTACAGGGTCTGATTCATTTGAGGTATTGCCATCTCCAAAGTCCCATGAGTAATTTAACTCAGTGTCTGATAAGGAACTATCAATAAACTCAGCTGTAAATGGCGCGCAATATAACCCTGGTTCAATTCCAAAATTTATTTCAGGCTCTCTATAGATTAATATTGAATCTGTATAGCTGTCATCGCATTGATCCCAAACCACGTTATAAGTTATAGGGATATAACCGCTTGTGTCAAACACAACACCAGAAATATCTTCAGTATTTGCAGTTGGTGGAGAAGCATTATTTCCAAAACTCCATTCTAGCGCGGCTCCTGAATCATAATCACCTTCCCCCTCAAAATCAAAAGAATTATTTGTTATGCATTGTGCCGGGGGAGGAACGAAACTAACATCTAAACTTTCATAAACCTGAAAAGTACTTATTGATGTGTCTGTGCAAGGCCAACCGGGATTGACAACAAGCATTACATCAAACGTACCTTCAGAAGGGAATGTGTAGCTAGGTTCAAAGCTTGTACTTGTAGAATTTGGATCACTTGAAACACCGAAATCCCAAAAGTAATTGGTTCCACCATAACTTTCATTTTCAAAATCTATAGTTAGACCTTGACAATAACTGTTGAAGTTCTGTAAATCTGTTTGTGGAACAATATCCGCTTCAAGTGTGATTTCACAGTTAAAAACCGTAAATATAAAGTCTCGTTTGGTTGTACTAATTAAATTTCCGTTTCTGTACTCTTTAGCGCAGACTCCTACAACAAATTTTCCTAAGAGATCGGGAGAGGCGGTAAGCAGCCCAGTATTTGGATCGATATTAATCGGCCCTGTTGCCCCAAAGGGCTGTGGAGCGCTAAAACCATTCTCCCAAACTATGTTGTTATAAGGCGGATTATTGGGCGGGTTGGGAGCTGGGTTTATCTGACTTCCACCATGGAAAGGAGTACACAGTTCATAAACAATTTCATCTCCATCTGGATCAGTTGCTACGTGATTGTAGATTAATTCTTCATTGTTACATAGCAGTAATGGAGGGGTACTATTAAACCTAGGGCTACTGTTACAAGTAATTCCAGAGTTTGTACCTGGAATATTTGCTGTGAGCGTTAACCCTTCATCCTCTGGACTCATCAGGTTTACGATTCCTGGTCCTCTGCAGCATCTTTCGTAGACAAGCTTGTAGCCCTCTGGATTGCTGGGTAATGTTATTACAGTTTGATATATTGCTTCTTGAATGCATATATTATTAGGAGGATTAACGCAAGGGTTGTTAAATTCCACAGGTAGACCAGTACTTCCTGGAAAGTTGATGCTGTATGTATTAAAAAGACTGTTGTCACTATTTCTGAAAACGCCTAAAGGAAGCGGGCTATCAAATTGTGCTCCACTACTGTTACAGTCTCTGTAAATTTTAATAGTAATACGATATTCGTTACCACCTAAACAATCATAATAAATCTCTCCCCCAACAATGTGCGAGTTCCATCCAATGAATGGAAGCAATACTATCAATATGAGGAATAAATATTTCACTTATCTAGTTGTTTCTTAAATAGTTTATCAAAATTAAGCAATTACCTTACCAATACTAAATTTATAATGGGAAATCAAAAGGAGATTCATATTTATAGCTGTATTTTAACGAAATTTTAGATTTATTATTTGAAACCTCCTTCCAAGTTCCCTCCTTTTCTTGAAATATTGGTGGAGTAACATTCATTTTTTTAGCAGCCCAAGTGTAATAGTCCATTTTTCTAGGGTGATCAGTCGAACAACCGTTTATAATTTCACCAAAATAATTTTGTTGCACTACTTCATTTATGAGTCCAATACAATCCTCCAAATGAATTAAATTGATTTTATCTTTCCCGTTTTCGTAGGTTTTACCGCTCATGTATTTGGCGGGATGTCGCTCTCCTCCAACTAATCCAGCCATTCTAATGATTGTTAAGCGCTCGTTCAATTTTTGTTGTAGAATTTTTTCTACCTCAATAATATAAGGAGCACTGCGGCCTTGCCCATCTAGTTTATCACTTTCTGTAGCATCTTGGTTTTTATCGGCATATACAGATGTAGAACTAATAAATATAACTTTTGCTTCAGAGTTAAACTGTTGTGATAGAGTAAGCATTTCTTTTGCGTAATTTTCCTTTAGATTGCTCGGAGGAATATTGAGCAGAATATAGTTGCAAGAAGTAAATAAGTTATCTAGTTTGTCGTTGCTATTTGTCGATAGTAGCACAGGAGATATTCCTGCATCACGCAAGATCTGTACTTTCTCTTTAGAGGTTGTAGAGCCAATTACCTTGTCTCCAATTTTGATTGAATACTTTGCAAATGGCAACCCCAGCCATCCACATCCAATTACACCCCAACAGTTCTGCATGATTGAAACATTTGATTTATTCTAAATATAGCTTTTTGTGTGTGGAGTTAAAAGAATAAACATGTGAAAGGGTTAAATTGTTGACTAAATGGTAAAAAGAAAGGCGCAAACTATAAGTAAGCGCCTTTCCGTTATAAACGATATGCAGTTTACACTTGCTCCCGTTCTGAAGCTAGCGCTTCTTTAATTTTTATTTCCAGTTCTTCCATAAGTTCTGGATTATCTGCTATAATTTGTTTTACTGCATCTCGTCCTTGTCCGAGGCGTGTTTCTCCGTAAGAGAACCAAGAACCGCTTTTCTTGAGGATGTTTAGATCAACACCTAAATCGAGTAACTCTCCAACTTTAGAAATGCCACCACCGTACATGATGTCAAATTCAGCTTTTCTGAATGGTGGAGCGACTTTATTTTTAACGATTTTTACTTTTGTGCGGTTTCCAATTACTTCATCACCATCTTTAATTTGACTTGAGCGACGAATATCAACACGCACTGAAGAATAAAACTTCAAAGCATTACCTCCTGTTGTTGTTTCTGGGTTTCCGAACATCACGCCGATTTTATCTCTCAACTGGTTGATGAAAATACAGCATGTTCCAGATTTATTAATAGAACCTGTAAGTTTTCTAAGGGCTTTAGACATTAATCTTGCTTGAAGTCCCATTTGGCTGTCACCCATCTCCCCTTCAATCTCGGCTTTTGGTGTAAGTGCAGCAACGGAATCGATAATCACTAAATCGATAGCCCCAGAACGGATGAGGTTATCTGCGATTTCCAAAGCTTGTTCACCATTATCTGGTTGAGAAATGATTAACTCACTTGTATCTACACCCAGTTTTTGAGCATAAAACTGATCGAATGCGTGTTCAGCATCTATAAATGCTGCGATACCTCCTTTCTTTTGTAATTCCGCAATGGCGTGAATTGCCAAAGTTGTTTTACCAGAAGATTCAGGCCCGTAAATTTCAATTACTCTCCCTTTTGGGTAACCACCAACGCCTAATGCAAGATCAAGTGTTACAGAACCAGATGAAATTACTTCAACATCTTCTAAGGCGCTATCGCCAAGCTTCATTACGGATCCTTTTCCGAATGTTTTCTCCATTTTGTCCATAGTAAGCTGGAGCGCTTTTCTCTTTTCTTCGCTTACTTTTGATTTTTCCTTTGTTTCTGCCATATCGTTTATTTTTAAGCAAATTTAGGTTAGTAGGTCGTAAACTTTTTACGATCTTAAAATTTTTCTAATATTTCTTCAGCGTGAGCTTTCGTTTTTGGCTTTTTAATGATGTCGTGAACCTTGCCCTCTTCGTTAATTAAAAAGGTAGTTCTGTGGATCCCGTCGTATTCTTTCCCCATAAACTTCTTGAGTCCCCAAACACCAAACTCTTTAATTACCTCTTTCTCCGTATCCGCGATCAAAGGAAAGGGGAGATCATATTTGTCAATAAATTTTTGATGCTTTTTCTCGTCGTCTGCACTAACACCAACAATTGAGATGTTTTTCTTTTTAAGCAGTTCGTAATTATCCCGTAAATTACAAGCTTGCGTTGTGCAGCCAGGCGTCATATCCTTTGGATAAAAATAAACAACCAATTTCTGCCCCTTGAAATCATCAAGCTTTACAGTTTCACCATTTTGGTCTTTTCCTTCAAATTTTGGAGCCTTATCTCCTTTTTCTAAATGTGTCATGTTGTAATTTTAAACATTTGTTTGACGAATATATAATCAAAGGTAATTTAAATTTTTAAACTTCAAAGTTTTTTTATTAAGTTTTAAAAAATTCAATTGCACCTTCTCTTAATTAAGAT
>Ga0114916_1001193_pt1 | contig 15357 bp, 10 predicted proteins | sample MalvirAntarct_66_FD_83501 | JGI IMG/M metagenome (GOLD analysis project Ga0114916, IMG submission 83501) | Marine viral communities from the Global Malaspina Expedition - Malaspina viral metaG Antarct_66 | ecosystem: Environmental > Aquatic > Marine > Oceanic | place: West Anvers Island... | reverse complement strand
CCTTTTCATTGCGCATTTGCCACAAACCACCAGTGGTGCTGCCTGCATTGCCAATCGCCCAAAGCGCTTGTTGCTGAGATAGCTTAAGTATCGAAGAAGATGCTAAAGCCGCGCCGAGCGCACCACAGGTGGCCGTATTATGAAAGTAACGGTAATGACTACGCCCAACGGCTTCCCCCATGCAAATGGTTAGCTCATACCCCTTGATGATGGCCGTTAAAAAAGATTTTAGTGTGCAATCCATTTGCTCAGCAACCGCCAACGCCGCAGGGATAATAACCGGCCCTGGATGCAATATTGAGCTACGGTGGATATCGTCCATTTCTAACACATTACCTAGGGCACCGTTGTGCTGGGCTGCGTTTTGCATAGTCGTTCTTTGCCCACCAATCGCGGTGCACTTGCCGCCTTCATCTAAGGCAAGTAAGCCCTGATAAGCGCGCCCCGCATCAGACAATTTACCTAAGCTGGCACACGCCAACCAATCCAGCACATGCTCACCGGCGCGGGCAATGTCTTGCTGGGTGATAGGCATTTGATCAATGTCAATTAGTAGCTGTTTACTTAGTGAAAGTGTCATTGGCAAGTTACTTTAATTCCTATACTCTTCGATTTGTCCGGACATATTTATAACAGGTATTTTTCCGTTATTCGAATAACCATTGAGGATAAATGACTAAAATCAAATCGCTAGCAACTAAACATACTTTGCCTAAATATCAAGATATTGGGGAGACGTTGATCCGCCAAATTTTAGCCGGTGAATATGCACTTAACACCCTATTGCCAACTGAAAAGCAGCTCTGTGAGCAGTTTTCAATTAGCCGCCATACAGCTCGTGAAGCCCTGCGTCATGTAGAAAAGACAGGCCTAGTAGAGCGCAAACAAGGCTCAGGGACCTTGGTAAAACGCAGCACCATGCCCGAGCAAATTAATCAGTTCATTAACTCAGTGAAAGACTTGTTGGCTTTTGGGCAAAATACCCGATTTGAAGTGCAAGTCAGTGACATGATCACCCTTGACGAGCAAATGGCTGAGCTACTCGATAGCGTCACGGGGCAAGAATGCATACACATAGGCGGTGTGCGATTTGAGCCCCATGATAAAAAACCAATCTGTTATTCGAATATCTATCGCCGGCCACATCAAGATGAAGTGGATGAAAAACTCAAAGATACCAAAACGGCGATTTACGCCGTGATTGAAGCCTTAGACGATAAAAAAATTGGCAAAATTGAACAGCAAATTTCAGCATGTCTACTGCCCGAGCCTCTCGCTTCACAATTAGGCGCAACAGCAGACTCCGCCGCAATGAAAATCACCCGTCGCTATTACTCGTTAAGTGACGACGATTTAATCCTAGTTGCCCAAAGTATATATCCGGCGAAGCGTTTTAGCTTTACGTCGGTGCTTTATCCCAATAAGTGAGCAAAAACGCCATGTTAGTGCAATTTAACTGCATCGATCACCCATCTTCAATGCAAAACATAAGGCTTGAGCACTTAGGCGCACACCTTGCTTGGGTCGAAGAAAATATGGCAAACATCTGTGTCGCAGGCCCGTTAAAAGATAACGGTGAAATCGTTGGTTCGCTATACGTGCTTGCAACAGAAGGTATCGATGAAGCGAAAGCAATTTTATTCAGCGACCCTTATTATCTCGCCAACATTTGGCAGACGGTGACGATCCACGAATTCAATGCGTATGCAGGTAATTGGGTTGGCGGTAAGAATTGGCCAACATGAACACTTTTCCTTAGAAAGCACCCTAGTTTAATAACGAAAAACCAGAGCATTTCCAGATAACAACAAGAAAACCAGGAGTTCCCATGCAATCAGTATCAGAAACTAGTGACAGCCCAGTATCCAACGAGGGCAAACGAATGGGACATCCTATGCACTGGATAACCGTTTTTATCGCCATGATGTGTTTATTAATTTCAAACGGCATGGTGATCACCGGCATCACGGCATTCGACAGTGCCATGCTGACAGAATTTAGCGATTGGTCCCGTGGTGATTTGAAAATGCGTGGCCTAATCACACTAGCCCTTACCGGTTTGCTAGCGCCCTTTGTTGGTATTTTAATCGATAAAATTGGGGTGAAATTTCTGGTCATGGTCGGTGCCGTCGTGCTTAGCGCGTGCTTTTACGCTTACGGCAATATCAGAGACATCTCTGACCTGTATTTGATACATGCTGCCTTTTCAATCGTATTGCTGGCGTGTGGCCTAAACGTTGCCGTTATCTTGGTTTCTAACTGGTTTGTAAAATTACGCGGTACTGCAATAGGTATTGCAGTGGTGGGCACATCCCTTGGCGGCGCTGTATTGGCTCCGTTATTTGGCTCTTGGATGGCCGATGGCATGACATGGCGCGAAGGTATGCAATTGGCCGCGCTGATTCCGTCAGCACTGTTCTTACTAGCGCTGTTCTTGCTGCGTAATCGCCCAACAGACATCGGGCTGAAACCTTTTGGCTTTTCCGGCGAAGCCCATGCACCTGAGGCTGATTTATCTCAGCACGGGTTAACCTACAAAGAGGCCATAAAAACCCGATCTTTTTGGTCTATTGCCTTTATTGCCATGTTTACCTTTTATACGATCATGGGTTTTCAAGCCAACTTGGTGCTGCACTTAATGGACTTGGGCTTTACCTTGCAATCTGCCGCTGCTGGCCTGAGCGTGCTATTTGTTCCTGCGCTAATAGGTAAATTCTTGTTCGGTTTAGTGGCGGATAAAATTACTGGAAAGCGTGTGCTTTATACAAACCTGCTACTGATGCTGACAGGCTTAATAGGCATGCTATTCGCCGATAAAGATAACGTGCTAATTGCCATTGGATTAATTGGCTTTATGTGGGGTGGTTTTTACACATTACTGCAATTAAACGCCGTGAATAACTTTGGGTTAAAAGCCTCAGGCAAGTTGCTGGGCACCATTACTGTACTCGATGCATTCGGTGGTGGTCTGGGCATTTATGCCACAGGCGCAATATACGATGCCTACGGTAGCTATCAAAATGCCTTTATGATCTTCTGCGTATTGGTTGCCTTGTCTGTGATCCTTATCAGCCAAGTAAAAAAACACGTTTAAACTCCTTTCAACGCCCCCGGTGTATCATTCGAATGCGCTGGGGATTTTTCTCTGTTCCTGTTCCTAATAGCATTCCTCTTCTTATTTTAACTTTTACTCTTACTTCGACTCTAAGTTCTACTCTTTATTTGTTAACAACCTCTAGTCCACTCGGTCTCTTTACTTGCGACTGATGATTTGTTCTGGCTCTTCGCAGCCTGTATAGCCGCTGCCTTCTGTATTTCTAGGCAATTAAGTAGATTAGTTAGAGACTATTGAAGTTTTAGTCCCCTGAGAGTTCTTATCAAAATGCTAAGTATAAAAAAAGCGAGCCTAATGATGAATTAGGCTCGCTTTTAGCTTCTTTTATAACGTTAATTCAAAGATATTGCTCTAAAACCACCACGGGGATGGTACGCCAGTGTTGCGAATATAGGCTTTTTTACGGGTAAAACGCCTAATTGATTCTGCGCCCATGCGCGAGCCACCTAGGCCTGAGTATTTAAACGATTGCTTTTCTGCCTCATGGATCAAAGCTGTTAATGAAGCATCATTAATACTCACCGCGCCAGCCTCTAACTCGCTAGCCAGTTGCTTGGCGTAATCCACATTCTGGCTAAATACCGCTGCCGATAAACCAAACTCGGAGTCATTCGCCATGGCAATCCCCTGCTCGTCGCTATCGACTACCGTTACCGGTAAAATAGCCGCGAAGGTTTCTTGGCTTACAATGTCCATATCCGGCGTCACATCGGTTAGTACTGTGGGTGCGCAGTAACGCCCGCCGCCTAAATTGAGCACCTCACCACCACATAAAATCGTCGCACCTTTGTCTTTTGCGTCTTGCAGTTGAGCTTCAACAATGCCCACTTGCTTAGCAGAAATGATGGGGCCAATTTGCCCTTGCTGAATGTCAGGGTAGTTATGCGTGAGGGCTTTGACGTTTTGTACTAACTTGGTCAAAAACACATCGGCAATCGCTTTGTGCACATATACCCGCTCAAGTGACATACAAGACTGCCCGGCATTGACCATGCTGCCCCAACACAGCGCTTTAGCAGCGAGCTCCGGGTCTGCGTCTTGGCATACCACGGCTGGGTCTTTACCGCCCAACTCTAAAAAGGCGGGAATAAATCGCTCTGCGCATGCTTTACCCACATTACGCCCAGTGGCCACACTACCGGTGAAACACAATGAGTCCACGGTATTGATAACACCTTGACCTGTTTCCCCTGCGCCAGTGACGAAGCTGAGCACCTTATTTAAGGCCTGTACGCTTTCAAGCATTTCATTGAAAGGGGCGACGAAACGTGACGTGACTTCACTGGGTTTAATTAACACGGCACTACCAGCAAGCAATGCGGGTATGGCATCCACGAGTGATAACAACAGCGGGAAGTTCCACGGGCTGATGACGCCTACTAAAGAGTAAGGCAAGTAGTCTTGCTGCAATTCAATAAAGGGAATTTCTGCCGCCCACGGCTCACCTTTGGCCAAAAGCGTTGGGGCTTGCTTACACCAGCGATGTATCGCGTTTATAGTGACATCTACTTCCAGTTCAGATTCACTCGCACGGCCTGTGTCGTTGATAAGGGCAGCAACTAACTGGGCTTTATGCGCGGCCATTTTACTCGCCAATTGTTCTAGAGCGGTTATTCGCCCGTTTAATCCGCTCTCCCACCATGCTGCTTGCTGCTGATTTAAATTACGGGCGATGCTCGCGACTTGCTCGTTACTAAACACGGGTAAATCAAAATCTTCTTGGCCCGTGCGCGGGTTAATTATCGCCATTGTTGGCATGTGATTACTCATCTGCTTGCTCCGGCAGAATCACCCCTGCTTTTTTCAGGTTTGCAATGCTGCTCATTTGCGTATTTATAAAATGACTGCGGTCCGGTACGTGGACCTGCTGCGCTTCATCGAGCATGGTATTGGCTGGATAAACTGCTTGGCTGTAATGCTGGCTAAACAACTCATTTCGCTGGCGTGACAGAATATTGCCCATACCCGGCTTATTGCGATAACGACGCAAGGCGGTGATATCAAGCTCAGCATTTGCCACCATGCTCTCGCCCATTCCCGCTTCAGCCATGACTCGGCCTTTAAAATCGACCAGTTTAGACATGCCATCAGTGGACTCAGCGGGAAAATCAATATCGGCAATGCCTGCTGAATTAGCCGACACCACATAGGCTAAGTTTTCCACCGCTCGCGCTCGCTTGGCAATGTCTTTAGGGGTCAATTCAACCGAACCGACTTCTGAGCTACTGTGCAACAGCACCTCGGCACCATTCATCGCCAAACAGCGGCTAATTTCTGGATATAGAATTTCTTCAGATGCCACACAGGCTAAATTTCCAAGCTCTGTTTTCGCCACCGGAAACAAAGATGCTTGGCCGTATACATCTAAGTATTTATCCAGCACATCGTGCGGCGTGGGCGCAAACATAGACACCAAACGTCGGTAACGTAAGATGCAATCACCGTTGGGGGCTAGAATAAAAGAGGTTTGAAAATACAAGTCTTTAAAATGTGGGTCTAACTCGTACACATTACCCGACAGATACACTTGGTTTTTTTGAGCGATTTCGCTGAGCATGTCATATTCTTTGCCATCTTGAGCAATCGCGCCTTTCTCTTTCCATTGAGCCAACGATTCCCCCATGGGGAAGCTGGTTAGAAAATACTCTGGCAGCACGACCATTTTGACGCTGGGTCCAACGAAGCCTTTTGTGCCTTGCACGTGCCCGCCCACACGACGAATATTATCGAATATCTTCCGACGAGCATCGGCCACGTTCAATTTATTAACGGCAAAGCAACGTGTTTGCAGAGCAACTGCGGTGTAAGCAATAGACATATTCTACTCCAAAGGGGTTTGTGTCAGGCCGTCCATCAGCATGATGTTGAACTCACCAGTGCCTTCTCGGAGTTTTTTTGCTTCTGCGTATTCTGGCGAGTCCCAAAATGCGTGCGCGGCTTCACAGCTGGGCCATTGAGACATCACGATACTTTTCGGCGCGCTCTTACCTTCAATTAGTTCCGGTGCGCCCATAGCGATATAATGCCCGCCGAATTTTTTGATTAATGGAGGGACGGCTTGGGTATAGAGCTTAAATTTATCCCAATCATGAACGGTAGCTTGGATAATCAAATACGCACTCATAGCACAACTCTTTTATTGAATTTTGCTTACTTTAGCAAATGCCACAACATATTGAAGTGAAAGAACTTTTAGTTCGTTCATTGTTTGATATTTGGCAATGGATACCTTGCTAAGGTCAGTATTAACTAAAGGGATATTGCATGCTTTATGTAGAATGCGGCAACGGTGAACCTTAACAATTGATCAAAAAACACTCACAAATCGATTAACTTTCTAGCACTTTAGTTTAATAATGATTGGGTTAGATCCCCAAAAACAACGTTAACAAAGTGGATGACAACTGTGACAAAAGGACAACACACAGATAGCCCTTTTAACAAACCTCGCTCTCGAGGAATTCGAGCATCCCAGCAAAAGCTGCGTACAGCGCAGTTAGCAGCTGGATTTAAGTCACAGGCGGAGGTGGTTGATAAAATACAACAGATTGAGGGCTTAAAGAAAGCACCGCGCTCTCTGGTAAGCCGCGTATTTCGTGGCGAATCAGTCGACCCATTGAGTATTGAGCGAGTAGCAAAAGCGCTCGATGTACAAGCTTGGGCGCTGTATTTAGATTCAGCTGAAGTCGAGCATCAATCCAGTAACGATGCTCCCGAGAATGATGAGCCTCATGGCATTCACGCCAACCAAGATCTCCTCTCGCCCGGCACGCAACCCACCCAAATGCAAACGCCAACAAACGGTGAAATACAAAAAGCTCCTCAGGCAGAGCCAAGCCTTAATCAACCCCTGAGCGTTGAAGAGCACTCAGTGGATGATAGCCACAGTGATGGGAACAACGGCCCTTCTCAACCAAGTGCCCCAGAGCAAGCACATCAAGCGCAACAAAAAAATAAACGCATGCCGTTTTTGGTCGTCACCCTAATAGTGCTGCTAGGCGTATTAGTCATTGACCGATTTTGGCCGATGGACAATGTAAATTCGTCAGGTAGTACTCTAGCCGGCATTGTTGATATTGATAACAAAGTGGTCGCAGTGATGCCGATTAAAGGCCGAAGAGGAGCAGACATAACCCGTAGCATTGAGCAATTACTGGCAGGCCCCACTGAGCTGATTGTCGGTAGCTCTGCCCTTCATGCTGGCGTACAAAGCCCTCAAGAGTTATTACGCAGTAAAAAAGCGGACTTGGTAATTAGCGGAGAGCTGGTTGAGATAGGTCGCTACATTGCGGTTCGCTTATTTTTATCTCGAGATGAGGATATGCAGCAAGTGTGGTCTGGGGTTTTCAGCAAGTCTTCTTCACAACAGTATCTTGAATTGCAGCTTAAAAATGGGTTGAACACCTTACTCACGAAACGCCCCATTGCAGACATAGCCGACTGGTATAGCCTACAACGGTTCTTAAATGGCATGCAGCATTTTGAAGGTGAGCGTTCAGAGCAAGTCATTTTGCGCGCAATGGCTGATTTTCAGCGGGTGATTAGCAGTGCCCCAGATTTGGTCCACGGATACGCTGGCATGTGTGCCGCTTTAGTGGAACAAAACCTTCAAACCAGTGATAAAAACAATTTTGAAGAAGCATCTAAATATTGCTCAGCTGGCTTAGAAATCGAGCCGAATTCTGTTTTTATTCAAAATGCACTTGGTAATCTGGCCCGTGTCAAAGGCGATTACTTGATTGCTAACGCACATTTTGAACAAGCCTTACATGCGGACCCTAATGATGTCACGGCTTTGCAAAAGATGGCTGAAAGCCAAATGCGCATCTTCTTGAAAAGCCGTGACCCTGAACTTTTTTCGCAAATTTCATCTCAACTGGAGCATGCAGCTGAGCTTGAACCTAACAACTGGAAAATCCCTTATACCCAAGGCCGTGCTCACTATTTTAAAGGCGATCAATTGGGCGCTATCGATTATTTCAGCCAAGCAGCAGAGTTGTCTGTTAACTACCAAACGCTAAACAATCTAGGGGCGTTGGAGTTTTGTGTTGGTGACTTGCAAAATGCTAAAGCACATTATCAGCAAGCTTTAACCCTTAAACCAAAGCACACCGTATTGTTGTCGAATATTGCAGTGCTGCATTTTTACCTCGGAGAGAACCAACAAGCGTTGGATATTTTTGAGCCGCAAATCAAACGCATCACCGAAGAAGGTGGCCCTGGGCTATACCAACTCTGGTCGAATGTAGCAGACGTGTACCGCACGCAAGGTCACACCAAAAAGGCACTTCAAGCGTATCGTAATGCCATGTCTGAACTTGACCGTGAGGTTAGCCAAGGGGAAGCAAACGTGATGCAAAAAGCATCTCGTTTGGCTATGTATATTTTGGTCACTGAACTGTCACCTGAATTACAAACCGAACCGCTTTTAGCCTCATTGAAAGAACAAGCCGAGGCACTCAATGCAGCGGCGGACCCAGTATCTTTACATCAACTTGCTTTAAGTTGGTTGCACTTAGGTAATGAAGATAAAGCCCGCCACTACCGCGATAAACTAAGGGCTATTTGCCCAGGGTTCGCTGCTTCACCTGACTTTAACGCCCTAGAGCAAAAAACTTGGGGCCCCCAAAGAGAGACTTAAAACCGCTGCAACAAGCGTTTTGCCCCTCGGTTTCTAATACGCCGCTCAAAGAGCGCATTACCATGGCCGAACAATTTATCAGCTTGGTTTGTGCGCCTTGTATCGATACGCTAGGCCTACAACTGCCACTAAGAATAAGCCCCACGATGTTGGTGTTGGCACCGGCATGTTGTTCGTATCATCGACCACCGTAATTTGAGCGTCAAATACGCTTATATCTAACGCGCTCGCATTCTCATCAGACACAATAAGATTGCTAAAACTAAGCTGACTAACACCTACATTACTCGCCATAAACGTCAGAGTAGCAAACATGAACTCATCAGCTTGAGCAGATAAATCGCCAACAAAAGAGACGGCATATATGTCGATATTATTAACGTTCGCGAATACGTCAAAAATATCAAATTCATCTAACGCGATGTTGCCCACCGCTGAATTTATAGAGCTCACAACGTTATTGAACCCAAGCAAAAATTCAAACCCGCCAACATCCTCGGTTTCTAACCCGGAAAACCATAATTCAAGTGACACTGTATCGCCGATATTAACGGTTTCGTTTACGCTACTTTGCGCGTTGTTAAACGATAGTATTGGCAATGCACTTGCCGTTTGATTAACCCCAAGAAGCAAAGTTGCTCCAAGAACTATGCGTTTTAACGTATGAGCGATATTGGTTTTGATCAACATGAATATTCCTTATCTATATATTGAATTTGCAGTAATTTCTAACGCTTGTGTCACTGTCATAATCGAGATAATCATATGAGATAAAGCAGCACATCCTTGTGCTTATCTCGCTGGTATTAATCGGGTCTCGACAAGCAACGCGGTAGGTCACACTCTAGTGCACATCCTCTGGCGTCGAGCACATTAATCACGCCATTTTGGTCCCAATCTGCGGCATCATTTTCTTCTGCCGTTGCATTACGACGTCTAGCAATAGCGCGAATGTCCAAGCTATCAACAAAGTCATTGCCATCAACATCACACATCTTAGGTTCGACCTGCGCTATGACATCAATGAGTACCTCGTCGAAGTCACTCGCCTGCCCATCGCTAACCACTAAGCGTAAGGTATACAAACCAGCTAAGTCGGGGTCGATAAAGGCAACCACATTATTTTGATTAACGATAGTAGCCACACTATTCTGGGGGCGTGAAGCAATTTCCCATAGGTAAGACAGTGATTGAGGGCCTGAATCAGGATCAAAACTCAGAGAGCCATCCAGCACCACACTTGCACCAGCATCAACTGTTTGATCCTCTCCTGCATTTGCTACTGGTATTTGGTTTTCACTGACGGTAACCACAACTGAATCAGAATCGCTCAGTTCACCGTCACTCACTGAAACCATTAGCGTATAAGCCCCCGATACATCTGGCACAAACATAGCTGATCCGGTTGAGGTGGTTTGAATACTCTCGCTATTTAGTAAGCTACCTTGTGGCACCGACACAAACAGCCATTCGAACGACAGTGGGGCTGGGCCTTCGTCTGGGTCAAAGCTGGCAGAAGCATCAATCTGCACGCTGTCGCCTATTTCGAATTGCTGATCATTTCCGGCGTTAGCGACGGGCGGCTGGTTTACTACGATTTCATTGATAACCACAGTGACTGCCACGACATCTGTTAGCTCGCCGTCTGAAATCGACAATTGTATGCTATAGCTACCCGCTACATCGGCGGCAAAACTCGTGATGGGGGTTCCTTGGTTAACCAAACTGCCACTGGAAACTGCACTACCTGTTGGCACACCGAGCACTTGCCAGCTGTAGGTCAATGCCTGAGGCCCATTGTCGTTATCAACACTGGCACTGCCATCAAGGGTAACTTGCGTACCAGCTAGCATTTCACCGCTTACTTGAACATCTGCTTGCGGCGCTACATTTGCTTCAGCGACCCGTACCACGACTGAATCACCTGTACTGCTATTTTCGCCATCATCTACTACAAGGTTGAATACATAGTCACCCGCCACATCAGGCGTAAAGCTAGGGTTTACACTGGTGCTATCTTGCAGCACTGTAACAGCGCTGCCTGTGGGCACAGAAGCGACAGTCCAAACGTAAGTCAGTAAATCCCCGTCTGGATCACTAGATGCACTGCCATCGAGTTGCGTAAGCGCGTTTAGCTCAGCGTTTTGATCGGCACCGGCATGGGCGGTGGGTGCACGGTTCACCACTGTCACCGTAACGATAGCGCTGTCTGTAAGTAAGCCGTCGTTCACTTCAAGCTCAAATCTATACTCTCCATATACGTCTGGCTGAACCGTGGCATTTGGGCTTTGTGCGTTGGTGATATCAGCTTGTGTCAAACCACTGAGATCAGGGGTAGAGACCAATGCCCAGCTATACGAGAGTGGCTCTGGTGCGTCGTCGGGGTCAAAAGAACCCGAACCATTGAGTTGAATAACCTGATCTTTATATACCGTCGGCGCAGAAGACGCTGACGCAATAGGTTTTTGCGGATCAGGGGCCGCGGTAGGCAAATTAAACTCTAGGACGTAGTCGCCAATCTGATCTTTGCCTGATGTCCCATCACTTAGCACCAGTGTATATGTGCCATCCATTGGCAGGCTTAAATTATAAAGTCCAGCGCTGGAATAGTCGCCTGCGTTCGTAAGGTAGCTTCCATCGGGACTATGTACAGTCATAAAGGGGTATAAGTTTACGGCGTCAATTTCACGCATGACTAACGTTACTTCATCTCCCACAGCCCCATCAAAGGTGAACGTGTCCAAATCACCTTGAGTCACCGTTTCAAAATAGGAGCCAGCACCACTCAACTTCCCATGTTCATTCGCACCGAGAGATTTAGCAAAGTGAATTTCATAATCAGCGGTTTGATCACGTCGACTTGTTCCATCTTGTACTAATAATGTGTAAGTGCCGGTCTGCGTAGCGAGAAGATTTCTTATACTCGCCACAGAGTAATTACCGGCCTGACTCAGTCTCTCCCCTTCAGGTGAATAAAGCACCATCCATGGAAAATAGTTATTCCGATACACATCCGACAATTGGATATGTAAACGTTCACCTGCACTCGCGCTAAATGTCCAGGTATCTAAGTCACCTAAGGTGATATCACCGCTTACGGAGCCACCATTTATCAGCGAGCCATGTTCATTAGCACCCTGTGATTTAACAAAGTGAATCTCATAATTACCCACCTGCTCCCGTCGGCTTGTTCCATCTTGTACCATCAAGGTATACGTGCCTGTTTGCGAAGCAGAAGTGTTATAAAAATTCGCCACCGTATAATTGCTAACATGCCCCACTCGGCTGCCATCTGGTGCGTAAAGCGCCATCAGCGGGAAGTATCCCCCGTCGTCCAAATCTACTAGCTGAATATTTAACAACTCCCCCTCTGTGGCTTCAAATGTCCAGGTATCTAAGTCACCTAAGGTGATATCACCGGTTATTGAGCTGCCATTTATCAGCGAGCCATGTTCATTAGCACCCAGTGATTTAACAAAGTGAATTTCATAATTACCCACCTGCTCCCGTCGGCTTGTTCCATCTTGTACCATCAAGATATACGTGCCTGTTTGCGAAGCAGAAGTGTTATAGAAATTTGCCACCGTATAATTGCTAACATGCCCCACTCGGCTGCCATCTGGTGCGTAAAGCGCCATCAGCGGGAAGAATCCCCCGTCGTCCAAATCGGCTAGCTGAATATTTAACAACTCGCCTGCGGTGGCTTCAAACGTCCAGGTATCTAAGTCACCTAAGGTGATATCTCCATTGACAGAGCTACCATTAATCAACGAGCCATTTTCATTAGCACTCAGTGATTTAACAAAGTGAATCTCATAATCGCCTAGTTGTTCGCCTCGACTTGTGCCGTCTCGAACTACAACGGAATAGATACCGCTTTGTGAAGCGTCAGCATTATAAATATTCGCTACTGTATAATTACTAGCCGACGTTACTGCTGTGCCATCCGGAGCATATAGCGTGACATAAGGAATTAAATCGTTTCGCTCTAAATCCACCACTTGAAGATTGATCCGCTCTCCCGCGGTCGCGCTAAAGGTCCAGGTATCTTCTTCACCCGCCACCGAAATAGCGCCTGAGACTGAACCGCCGTTAACCAAATCTGCGGCCTGAACTTGATTTGCGCCCAGTATGAATATGCTGCACAGCATCAACCAATAGCGCTTCCAGCAGTCACGCTGCAATTTTCGAAAAAAACGGGGGGCAGATGAATGCCCGGTCTGAACATCAGGCTCTCGCTGATTGTACGTAACGATTCTAGTATCCATGATCTTTCCTTAACATGTTCGATAGAGTGGTTCCGCTATACAACGTGCGTGACCGCGTGTATTTATTCACAAGGTGGAATATGGTTTTTTGCTGCCTCTGAAATTGACTAACGCCGAATTAACACAGTGACACAGAACAAATCGCCTAAGAAACACACCTAAGACTTAAGTGAAGCAAAGTGAATCATTCGTCATTTTAAATGAATGGAAGTGGACACAATTGAGAAAAGCTGAATACATTGCATGTAAGTGAAGCGTCGGGAGTTTTTACACCCTGTCCGCAAGCGGAGTATTCGATTGCAGTTGATGCCTTTCGTCTTCACATAGTTCTGAATTAATGGATGGTGGGGCTAAGCCTTATGTTTTCTGCCGTTACGGCTGAAACAAATCCGGCAGCTGCTTAAGGTCACTAAAAGCAATTCTATGTGGCAAAATAATCATATCGAAAATAGGCAAGAAGCGGTCCTTGTTAATTTAAGTGTTTTGCAATGCTTACCCACTCCTAGCTGGAATGAATTTTCGGCTATCGGTTTATTAATGCGCCGAAAAAGCGTAGATGCTGAATACACATTATGAATTCAATTATTAAAATAAATACTTTGCTTAAATATCAGACAAACTAAAAATGACTTTCGCCGAGCTGACAATTGACCGTATTCTAAAAAAGCTGTTGCGGCACTTTATATTTTACTACCACTGTGGTCGTTTATTAAGAAAGAAATCGATAAAAGCCCGCACTTTTGGTTCAACAACAACAGTTTGATGATAGTAAATGAACGCTTCGGCACGATCCCACCAATAGTCCTCCATTACTGGCACAAGTGAGCCATCTGCAATGGCCTCTTCTATTTGTTTTGCCTTAGGTAATGCATTTATCAGCCCTAGACCTGATTGTGCACACTCGATCATTCCTGCCACCGCTTTTACCCGAGAATTTAACGTTTTATGTATGACTTCTCCTGTAAGAGCCTGTAACACCAGAACGTTGCTTGGCTCATTATAGAGATAACCAATCACATCGTGTGTGTCCAGATCATCTGGCGTATTTGGGATCCCTTTGGTATTAAGATAATCAGGAGAAGCAAAAATCCCATAGCGTTCATTGTACAAAGAGCGTCGTTTCAATCCGGTGAAGCGATCTCCTAAATATGAACCAACCCCCCAGTAAACATCATATTCATCCTGTGCAATATCAACCAAGGATTCCTTCACATCAAACACGACATTGAGAAGAGGAAATTGTCGTAAAAACTCGCCTATCCATGGCGTGAAATTCTCTGTAATGACTTCATTTGCTTGCGTTAGAATACGGATCTCACCTGAAACTTCGAACTCCGTTGATCGCACCCACTGCTGCAAATGACGGTGTTGGTTATTCAATGCGGTGCAACGCTTAAGAAACTCCCTGCCATATTCAGTCAGTTTTAGTTCTCGTCGAGTTCGAATAAAGAGAGCTTGGCCAACACTCTGCTCAAGATTAGCAATTTGCTTACTGACTGCCATGACGCTTTTAGACATTTTTACAGCGACTCGGGTCATATTTCGTTCTTGAGCGACAAGCTCAAAGGTCTGTAGCTCTCTTAGTTGCATAAGGAAATTACCGTAAACTTTTAGTTTATCTATATTTATATATTAACTTATTTATTTATCTTAGTCAGTGAAATACGATTTGCACCACTCTTACCTACTATGAGAAATATCTATGACTGTACATATTTGGACGCTCTCAATGACGATTGTCATCCTAGCCGTTCCAATTTACTGCTTATGGGAAGGCAATAAGGCGCAACAAGATGTTATATCAGGTAAACAAACAAGGCTGGGTGCATATGTTTCCACCATAGTCCTGCTGTGGATACCTACCTTATATTTATTGACAGGCATGAGTTTGGGTAAAGTGAATTCTGCCGACCTTTCATTAGTGTGGGCTGGTAGTCTCAACAACTGGTTAGGTGCAACGGGGCTATTACTGATAATGGGCTATTTTGCCTTTAGTCTATTTTCAGTGATGAAAACAAAAGAAACGCACCAGAACATTAGATTACAACTAGACCACGTCGCGTGGCTAATGCCGCGAAACCTGAAAGAGCTAACGTTATTTACTGGGGGCCTTTCACTGTCTGCCGGTATATGTGAAGAACTCCTTTTTCGAGGGTTTCTTTGGCAACTTCTTACACCAATTTTAGGGCTTTGGCCTGCACTTTTGTTGTCTAGTATCCTATTTGGTGTGGCGCATTATTACCAAGGATGGCCTCACGTGCTGCGCACAGGTGTCATGGGAATAGCGCTAGGGCTGGTATTATGGCTTACAGAAAGTATATGGATTGCGATTG
>Ga0114916_1001191_pt1 | contig 15365 bp, 10 predicted proteins | sample MalvirAntarct_66_FD_83501 | JGI IMG/M metagenome (GOLD analysis project Ga0114916, IMG submission 83501) | Marine viral communities from the Global Malaspina Expedition - Malaspina viral metaG Antarct_66 | ecosystem: Environmental > Aquatic > Marine > Oceanic | place: West Anvers Island... | reverse complement strand
GTTCTCGACGGCGATGCGCGCCGCCTCGTCCATCGATACGGACCGGTCCACGTAGGGCACCCCGTACTTCTCGAGGATGGCGAAGCCCTCCTCTTCCCAGGAGCCAGGGATGCGGAAGATCGCGATCTTCTCGCTCGGTTCGAAGCCAGCCTCCAGGCAGCCCTTGATGACCCCGCGCGCGACGATGTCGACGCGGGTGTTGGAGACGACGTTCATCATCACGGCGATCTTCTTCACGTTCGGACGCGAGCAGATCAGCTTCGTGAGGTTGGCTGCCTTGTTCACCGACGGGTTCCCGCCGATCTCGCAGTAGTTCGCCGGCCGGCCACCGGCGTCACGCACAGCGTCGAACAGCGTGAGCGAGCCACCACCGGCGCCGATGATGAGGCCGATGTCGCCGTCGAACTCGGTGAGGTTGCCCGCGACGCCTCTCGGGTCGGAACCGTCGAGGTGCTCGGCGTCCAGTTCGAACTGGGTCGGCGGGCGCGCCTGGCGCTTGTCGTCTGCGCTCAGGCCGAGCTGCTTCAGGAGGTCGGTGTGGGCGCGCTGCGCCTCCGCCTCCATGTCCATGTGGCAGTCGAGGGCGATGATCCGCCCATCCTCGAGCTTGCCGATCGGGTTGATCTCGGCCAGCGTCATGTCACGGTCGAGGAACACCCGCGCGAGGCCCGCGACGATGCGGGTGAGCGCGTTGAGGTCGTTGCCCGTGACGCCAGTGTTGGCGACGGCGGTCTTCGCGATGTAGTCAGAGAACGGGAGGTTGGGCGAGAAGTGCGTCCGGGTGAGGTGCTCCGGGTGCGACTCGGCGACCTCTTCGATGTCGATGCCGCCCATGTCGCTGAAGATGATGACCGGCTTCTTCGCCCGCCCATCCCAGGTCACGGCCGCGTAGTACTCCTGCGCGATCGACTGTTTCTCCTCGACGAGGACGCCGACGGGGAGCAGGTTGTTGATGCGCAGGTCGAGGATCTCCTGCGCCAACCCCTCGGCCCCCTGCGGGGTGTCGGCGAACTTCACGCCGCCCGCCTTCATGCGCCCGCCGGAGAGCACCTGCGACTTGATGACCACGGCACCGCCGATGGTCTCCGTCGCGGTCTTGGCCTCCTGCGCGGTCTCGCAGAAGTGGCTCTTCGGCAGCGGGATCCCCACGGTCTGGAGGATCTGCTTCGACTCGTACTCGTAGAAACGCACGTGCGTCCCCTGTCTCTACTGGCTGTCTGCGAACCACTGGCTCTCTGGAACGGAGTGTTCGAGGTAGCGCGATGCTAACCGGTGGTGACGCTGCCGGTGGTTGCTAGACGGTCGCCGGATCGATTCCGTACTCCTCGGCCATCGCCGAGTCGAGCTTCGCGATGTTCACCGCGAGGTCGTACATGACCTTCGCCTGCTTCCAGGTCGCGTCGTCCTGCATCTTGCCATCCAGCATCACCACGCCGCTGCCGTCCGGCATCGCGTCGAGGATCGCCTTCGCGGTCTTCACCTCGTGGGGGGCGGGGGAGAAGACGCGGCGCGCGATCTCCACCTGCGACGGGTGGAGGCTCCACGCGCCGACGCAGCCGAGGAGGAAGGCGGCGCGGAACTGGTCCTCGCAGCCCACGGGGTCAGAGATGTCGCCGAACGGGCCGTAGTAGGGGTAGATGCCGGCGTTGACGCAGGCGTCCACCATCCGCGCGATCGAGTAGTGCCACAGGTCCTGCTGGGCCGTCGTCCTCGGCGCGTCCGGGGCGTCGGGGTTCGGGTCGGTCCGCACGAGGTAGTAGGGGTGCCCGCCGCCGACGCGGGTGGTCTTCATGCGTCGCGAGGCGGCGAGGTCCGCCGGCCCGAACGACATGCCCTGCATGCGCGGGCTGGCGAGCGCGATCTCCTCGACCTGCGCGACGCCACCGCCGGTCTCGAGGATGGCGTGGACGAGGATCGGCTTCGTGACCTTGTGGCGCGCCTCCAACTGGGCGAGCAGCCGGTCGACGAAGAAGATGTCCTGCGGGCCCAGCACTTTCGGGATCATCACGACGTCGAGGTCGTTGCCGATCTCCTCGACAAGCCTCGTGATGTCGTCCAGGAACCAGGGACTGTCCAGCGCGTTCACGCGCGCCCAGCAGCCGACCTGCCCGAAGTCGTTCTTTTTGACGACCTTGATGAAGCCCTCGCGCGCCGCTTCCTTCTGGTCGACCGCGACGGCGTCCTCCATGTTGCCGAGCAGGACGTCCACCTGCTTCAGCATGTCCGGGACCTTCTCGACCATCTTCGGGTTCGCCGCGGTCAGGAAGTGGATCATGCGAGACGGTGTCCACGGGATCTCCCGCAGCGGCTCCGGCGCACCAACGGCCAGCGGCTGGAAGAACTCCCGAGGACTTCGGAGCATGAGGCTGTCTCCCGAATCAGTGGTGGGCGCAGATCATCTCAGTCGCGCCCGGCGAGGCGTGTGACCGCTCGATCATGCCTCAGATCAGGCATCGGCGCAGCCCCCGCAGGCCCTCGGACGCTATCCCGGGCCAGATGTGGCGTCAACGCGCGGTTGGAGGCGCACCTCCTCCCCTTTTCCCGACCGCTGCGATGCTCTCGCAATCTGCGACGGTGTAGGGTGATCCGAACGTTCCGAGACTCTAGGAACAGCCGATGTCCGCCTCACCGCAATCCTCCGTGGTCCTCGACCGCGACGCCTTCATGCGCCAGTTGATTTCCAGCCTCGGGCACCTGAACGAGGGCATCCTCGGCAGCGAGATCGCTGGCGGCTACATCACGAACGTCGGCCTCTCGATGGGCGCTGCGATCGAGGCCGAGTACAAGCGCGCCCTCGACATCGAAGGGCCGTTCAGCGTCGAGCAATACGCCCACGTGATCGTCGATCTCAAGCAGAAGATCCAGGGAAACTTCAGCCTCCTACGGGCGACTCCGGACTATGTCGAAGTCGAGACCGACTCGTGTCCCTTCGGCGACTTCGTCCAGCACTCCCCGTCGCTCTGCTTCATGACCAGTTCGGTCTTCGGCGGCATTGCCGCCCGCAACTTTGGGTACGCGAAGGTCGTCCTCCACAAGCGGATCGCCCTGGGCGACTCGGGCTGCCACGTGACGGTCCACTTGAAGCCCACGGAGGCTGCGAAAGAGGCGATCGGACGCGAGTACTTCCCGGACGCCGACCTCGCCTCGCCCGACATCGCGGAGCAACTGCGTCTGATGGAGCGCATGCGTGAGCTGAAGACACGGCTCGAGCAGACAACCCTGCAGTGGGACGCACTTGTCGACGCCAGCCCCAGCGCGATCCTGGTGGTGGACCTGGACGGCCGGATCGCGTTCGCGAACAGCAGTTGGCGCGACCTCGCCGGCATCGAGGGCAGCGAACTCGAGGGCCAGTCGCTGACCGATGTCGCGACCGAGGATGCCGCGGCCGCGCTCGAGGAGGGCCTGGCGCACATCAGACGCGGCGGGCGCGTGCTGGGCCAGGAAGTGGCGATCAGGCATCGGATCGGAGCGAGCCGTACAGCCTCGGTGAGTGGTAGTCCGCTGCACAGCGATGGCGGCGAGGCGTACGGGGCGCTCTTCCTGTTCCACGACATCACGGATCGAGTCGCGCTTGAGCGGATGAGGGAAGAGTTCCTCCATGCCAGTTCCCACGAGCTGAGCACGCCCATCACGACGATCCGAGGAATGACGCAGTTCCTGCTCAAGGCGGTCGAGTCGGAGCAGATTTCGACTGCGGACCTGGCTGACCGTCTGCGTCACATCCAGCGTGAGGCGGATCGGCTGATCTTGCTGGGGAACGACCTGTCCGATGCCATCGGCATGCGCTCAATCGGGCGCATGCGCCTGAATCGAGCAAATACTGACCTGGCTGAGTTGGTCCAAGAGGTCCTGCGCGAGGAGCGTCATCACTCACCGCTCATCGAGACGATCTTGACGGTGCCGGACGCTCCCGCTGTGGCGTTCGTCGATGCTCGGCGGGTCACGCAGATCCTCGACAACCTCATTTCGAATGCCCACAAGTACACGCCAGATGGCGGCAAGGTGCGCGTGACCGTCCAGGCCACACCTGACTACTCGGAGGTTGAAGTGCAGGACGAGGGCGTCGGCATTCCGACCGAGGATCTTGGGCAGATCTTCGAGCCATTCGTCCGGGCTTCCAATGCCTCGAGCCTCAACTTTCCCGGCACCGGCCTTGGCCTCTACATCGCGCGGTCGATCGCCGAGGCGCACGGTGGTTCCATTGCAGTGGACAGCCGTCTCGGGCACGGAAGCACGTTTACGCTGCGCCTGCCTCGGGGACACGATTGAGTGGTTGACATCCTTGTTGTCGAGGATGACCGCGGAATCCGGGCACTCCTCCACGATCTCCTGGCGTCTGAGGGCTACGACGTCCGCCTCGCCGCCGACGGCGTGGAGGCGCTTGACGCGTGCTCTCAGGCCCTGCCGGACCTGATGATCTTCGACCTGTCGATGCCTCGGATGGACGGCCACGAGTTGCTGGCGGAGGTCGGTGCTCGCGGGTGGCGGGGACAATTCCCGCTGTTCGCAGTTACGGCTCGCTCCGGCGCCTGCACGCTCCTGATCGAGGGGGCCCAGGTGGACGAGTGTGTACAGAAGCCCTTCGATGTCTTCGACCTGCTCGAACGCGTCGAGCGTTTGCTACTTCCCGAGTCCTAGGTCCTCAACTAGTCCCGAAAACGGCCCGCCTACTGGCGGGCCGTTCTGCTGCAACCGTGGACCTCGAGGGCTACGAGAACAGGGGCGGGCGCTTCGTGTGGAAGTCCGTGGCCTGCTGGTAGGCCTGCGCGATACGGAGCACCTTTGCGTCCGTCCACTGAGCGCCGGAGATCATCAGACCCGTCGGCAGGCCCTCGGAGTCGAACCCGTTGGGGACGCTCATCGAGGGCTGACGCGCGACGTTGAAGACCGGCATCAGCGCGTTGCGCGCGGCGACCGGGGTGAGGTCGCGATCCGCGTCCTCGTCGATCGGGAACGCCGTCACGGGCGTGGTCGGCAGGAGGTAGGCGTCGATGCCGTTCTCCAGCAGGCCGCGCTGCATCTTCTGCTCGAGCATCTTGCGGTAGTCGAGCGCGCGGGCGTAGACGTACCCAGGCGTCGCCTGGCCGGTCTTCATCCGCGCGAGGATGTTCGCGGCGATGACCGGTGGCTCCTGGGCGAGGATCGCCTCGTTGTAGTCGGCGGCCTCCACTGCCACGATGCTCATCACCAGCCCGCGGTAGTCGTCGACGCCGGCGAGCGGCTCGATGGTCGTGATACGAGCGCCGAGCGACTCGAACGTCGCGAGCGATGCCTCGAAGGCCGCGCGGACGTCCGGCGTCGCCGCCGCGAGCATCGAGGGGATGACGGCGAAGGTCATGCCCTCGATGCCTCCGTCGATGCCAGCGGTGAAGTCCTCGGTCGGGTGGTCGACGCTGTCGAGGTCGAGCGGGTCGTAGCCCTGGAGCGCGTTCAGCGTGAGCGCGCAGTCGAGCACGGTCCGCGCCATCGGGCCGGTGTGGTCGAGGGTGTGCGACAGCGCGGCTACGCCGGCACGCGAGGAGAGGCCGTAGGTCGGCTTGATGCCGCTGATGCCGCAGTAGGAGGCCGGTCCGCGGATGCTGCCGCCGGTGTCCGTCCCCAGCGCGCCGAGCGCCTGTCCGACGGCCAGCGCGGAGCCCGAACCGCCCGAGGAGCCCCCGGGGATCCGGTCCAGCATCCACGGATTGCGCGTCGGCCCGTAGTGCTTGTTGTTCGTCGTGCCGCCCATCGCCAGCTCGTGGGTGTTCGTCTTCCCCACGATCACGGCACCCGCCGCCCGGAGGCGCGCGACGGGCGTGCAGTCCTCGGCCGGCACGCGGAAGCGGTGCGCGGCGGTCCCGTTGTTCGTGACCGCGCCGCCGGTGTCGTAGATGTCCTTGATGCCCATCGGGATGCCATCGAGTGGCCCGAGGAGCGACCCGGCCCGGGCGCGCTCGGCGGACGCTTCGGCCTCGGCGAGGGCGGACTCCTTCATCACCAGGACGTAGGAGTTCAGCCGGTCGTCGGTCTCCTCGATCCGTTCGAGGACAGCCTTCGTCAGGTCGACCGGCGAGAGCCGGCCGGCCTCGATGTCTGCGCTGGCTTCGGCAATCGAGATATAGGTGAGGTCAGTGGCGACCGTGGTCATGGTGGCAATCCGTTCCGCTCAGCAGGTGACGCGGGACAACGGGAGCGGAGCTCCTCGTTGCGCTGCACCATCACCCTAAGCAGACCGAGTTACAGCCAGATTGAGCGCGAATCACCGGCGACTAGCGGAGTTATCCCTCGATGGCTTCGGCCTGCACGATCGGGCGTCGGGGCGCGGGGAAGAACACCGCCGCCACCCGCGCAGCGACCGCGACGCCGAGGCCCACCACCACGAACGTCAGGCCGTTCCGCAGGGGTAGCCACGCGAGGTCCGAGGCGATCGCATGCCCCTGCTCGGCGAGGGCGGAGCCATCGCTCCCCACGAACGCGACGATGCCCCACGCGAGCCCGCCCATGAGCACGGCGGGGATGCCGGCGGCTGCCGTCGCGAGGCCCAGCGCGCCAAAGCGCACGAAGCCCGAACCGACGGCCACGATTGCGATCAGCGCGACGGCGGCCGCGATCCCGAGCGGCCACAGCAGGAAGGCAATCGAGTCGTGGCGCGATTCGGTGAGGTTGCTCATGAGCAGGCGCGTCCCGCCCGAGGTCGAGAACGTGCCGCTGCCCTCGGCGTCTTCGCCGCCCGCGAGCGCGTCGGGGCCTTCGGCGTACAGCAGCGCGCTCGACTGCTCGAGGATGACGTCGCGCCATTCGTCCGGTCCGCCGGCGACGGCATCGCTGGGGATGGTGACCGGCAGCGGATAGCCGGGGACCTCGGCGTCGCCGGTCGCGGCAGTGATCTCGTTCTGGTGGAGTTCGAGGAGGCCCGGGAGCCCGGTCATCGTGTCGACGAGCGACTCGAGGGCGGGACGCGCTACGGCCTCGCTCGTCGCCTCGCTGGCTGAGAACAGGACGAGCCAGAGCCCGCCGAAGACGGCGAGTGCCATCCCCGCCAGCCGCACGAGCGTGTCGCGCCACGGGCGTTCCTGGCGCTGGTACTCGCGAAACACGGCCCTACGGTCGGGCAGCGTCCCGTAGACGCCCTCGTCGGTCACGACCGGCGCGGCTGCACCCCACTCCTCGTAGTCCTCATCGAAGCCGTCGCGGTCGCCACCGTCGAGGTCGTCGTCGAGGTCGTCGTCGAGGGGATCGAGGTCGTCCGTGACGTCGGACGGGTCGAGTTCCTCGACCCTCTCGGCACGCTCATCGCGAGGGTCGCGGGCGTTCGGACGGGTCATCGGGCCACCAATCTCGTGCCGGCGAGCCGGTCGTGGAGGGGGAGGGCGTTCGGGTCGCGAAGCAGCATGACGGCCGAGACGACCCCGCCGCTGATCACGAGCAGGCCCGCCGCGGTCAGCAGCAGCGGGAGGCCGGGGATCGTCGCCAGCGCCGCGACCAGCGCGAGCCACAGCCACCCGAGGGCGCTGAGGGGATGCACGGCCAGCCGCACCACTCGTCGCGCCGAGGCGCCCTCGACCTCAAGCCCCGCCGAGCGCTGACCGAGCGTCCCGGCCAGCAGCGCAGACGAGTGGCCGAGGAGCCCGAGCCATGCGGGCACGGCGGCGAGGGCAATCGCCCAGCCCGTGGTCGCGGTCGTCGTCGACAGGTCGCGGGCGCCTCCGTCGGTCTGGAGGACGAACACCAGGACGGCGAGCGCGCCGGCCCCGGCCTGGATGCCAGCGCAGACCAGGAGGTCGAACGCGACGGCACGCACACGCGCACGGCGAGAGACGCCTGCGGGCACAGCCGCAGCGGGCATCGATGAGGCGGGCATCGTCATGAAGTGCATCCGTGGCATCATAGTGTGACGCCACCTCCACCCGTACCGCTCCGGTTACTCGAAGCACTTTCCGGCACGCGGAAGCCAGCATGAAAGCGCAGTGGAGGTCGAATGCGCGGACCCCTCGGACGGATCGTCGCGACCTTCGTGGCCGGGTTCCTCGGCTTTGCGCTCGTCGTGCTGGCGCTCTGGGCGCGAGACGGTCAGGCCGGCGACCGCTTCGACCTCGTGCGCTGGGAACTGGACACGATCCCGAACCGCTGGGTCGCGGCCCTCGGCGAGCCCTTCCGCGACGACCCGGCCGAGGGCGGCGACGACGCGATCCGCGACTACTTCGCCCTCCCACCCACCGATCCGGCCCGTGCTCCGCTCGAGAACGAGGTTGAGGACGCCGTCGAGGGACGTATCGACGAGGTGCTCCAGGAGCTGGGGGTGAACGCACGGCTGAACATCCCCGGTACGGTGATGCCGCCCGTCGACATCGAACTCGCGATCGCGCCGCAGGTGCTGGTGACCTCCCCCCGGAGCGTCATCGAACGTGAGCGTACCGACCTGCTCCGGCCCGATCTCGCCCTTGCGCGTGCGCTCGAGATCGAGGACGAGACCGTCGAGGCCGATCCCTCGCTGTCGGCGCTCGTGGTGCCCTCGGGTGGGGTCGCGACGTACCCGGCGATCGTCTCCGACCGATCCTCGTACGTGGGTCTCGTGCGGACGGCGGCGCACGAGTGGGTGCACCACTACCTGGCGTTCTACCCGCTGGGGTTCAACTACTTCCGTAGCGGGGACCTCCGCACGATCAACGAGACCGTGGCGGACATCGTGGGCGAGGAGGTCGCCGGCATCGTCCTCGAACGGTGGGGCGATCCGACTGCTCCCGCACCGGCCGAGGCTCCCGCCGTGCCCTCGTATCCCGAAGCGGAGCCCGCTCCGCCTCGTGTCGACCGCAACGAGGTACTCCGCGAACTCCGGCTTGAGGTCGACGCCCTCCTTGCGGAGGGACGCATCGACGAGGCCGAGGCACGCATGGCCGAAGTCCGCGACGAGCTGGAGGAGGCCGGGTACTACATCAGGGAGATCAACCAGGCCTACTTTGCCTGGTACGGCACCTACGCGGCGCGCCCTGATGCGGTCGACCCGCTCGGTGACTACCTCCGGGAGATACGGGAGCGGACTGGCTCACTCCCCGAGTTCCTCGAAACGATCCGAGGCTGGACCTCTCGTGAGGACGTCGAGCAGGGGCTCGTAGCCCTCGGCGGGACGCTCGAGGAAGTGCCGTAGGCGCTGACGCGGCTGGTGCTGGGGCAGCTAGCGGCTGAGGGCGCGGCGGACGGCGGAAGCGAGCTTCTTCGTCACCGTCCGAGGCTGGCGCTGGACGCGCACTCGACGGTCGCCGATGTGTTCGCCGCAGAGTTCACGAGGTTGACCCTCGCACGGCTCTGACTGCGCCTGGGGCGCGACTCGGGTGAGTTGATTCGGCATCAAGGAGAGTTTCGCGCGTGTTTCCGTAGGGTCAATTGCAAACTGAAGGGCCTCGGCAGATCTGCCGAGGCCCTTCAGTTTGGTTGCGTGTTGCGCGGCTACTCGGCGGTGTCGTTCCGGACGACCACGAGTACCTCAGACGTCACCTGTCCGTACTGCTGGTCGTTCACGACCAGGCGGATGGTGTACGGCCCATCGGGGACGGCAGTCGTGTCCAGTGTGGCCAGTGTCTCCGCGACGCGGAGCGTGCTCGACGTCGTGATCGTGGTCCACGAACTGGGAGACACGCCCAGGCCATACTGCACCTGGTAGTCCTCCATCGCCGCCGAGGCGGCCGTGCCGACCACTGAGATACTGCCCGAGACGAGGGAGCCGGCCACCGGGGACATGATCGATACCACCGGCGATCCGTCACTGCCCGGGGTGGTGTTGCCGCCGCCGCCGTCATCGTCGTCATCGTCGTGCTGGATGCGCACCGGGATCTGGTAGTACCGCGAGCCCGCGGTCTCGTCCTCGACCACGAGGCGGAGCGTGTATTGCCCGTCGGCGAGGTTCGTGGTGTCCCATCGGCCCAGCGTTCCGCCGGTCACGGCGTTGTCGCTGGACGAGATCCGGATCCATGAGTTCGGACTCTCGCCTCGGCCCCACTCCAGCCGGTACTGGACGAAGTTCTCTGAAGTCGCGCGACCGCGGACCTCGACGTTGCCGTCCAATGGCGCGTTAGCGGAGGGGCTGTCGATCCGTGCCGGCAGGTCAGAACTCGCCGTCGCCGTACTCGCCGTGCCGAGCATCCCGGACACTCCGTTGGCGGCCGCCCAGGCGTAGACGCCGGACCACTTCTTGATCTCCTCCTCGGGGAGCACGAGCCGGACCGATGTCCGGACGAACTGCGAGGGAGTGTTGTCATTCGCGATGAGGCCGGTGCGCGTGTCGACCGAGACCGACTTCCACCAGGTGTCATAGACGCGCTCGAGTTCCTCGTCGCTCAGTCCCTCGGGGCCGCCGGGGAGCACCTCGGCGGCGTAGAGGCTGGTGTAGCGGTTGAGCTCGGGGCAGGCCTCCGTCGGGAGCTTGCCGGACGGCCAGCAGACCTCGCGCGACACGACGCCCTCGGGCCGCTCGAACGGCGTCGGCGGCAGTTCGAGGTGCTCGATCGCTTGGACCATGAAGTCCTTCCACGCCCGGAGCGAGACCGAGGTGGAACTGATGCCCTGGATGCGCGCGTTGTCCGCATTGCCGGCCCAGACGCCGCCGACCAGTTCCGGCGTGTACCCCACGGTCCACGTCTCGCCGATGTCGCGAGAGTCATCGAAGGGCTCACTCGTGCCGGTCTTGGCGCCGGACGGGTACCCGTTCGGCAGCGCGAGGGCGCCACAGACGCCGTAGGTCACGCACTGGTTCGCGCCATCCGACAGGATCGACGTCACCAGGTACGTGTATGGCTCGGCGACGACGCGCTGCTCCTGCGGCTCGTACTCGTAGAGCACCCGGCCCTCGGAGTCGGTGACCTCGAGGATGGCGGCAGGCTCCAGCGTCCGCTCGCCGGGGTCGAGTCGGGGCGTCGTGATCGCATCCGAGCCACGCATGATGCCGCCCGTGGCCAGCACCGAATACGAATAGACCTGGTCCAGCAGGGTGATCTCGGAGCCGCCGGTGATCAGGGCCGGGCCGTAGCCACCGGGGTTGTCGAATGTGGTGTACCCGACGCGCTTGAGCGTCTGGATCGTCTGAGGCACACCCGCCGCCATGATCGTCTTGATCGCGGTGGTGTTCAGCGAGTTGCCGAGCGCCTCGGCGGCCGTGATCGGGCCCAGCACCTGGGCGATCGGATCACGTGGACTGAACGTCGATCCCGTCGAGAAGTCGACAATGTCGAACGGTGCGGCGATGACGCCGGTGCCGGTGCCCCACCCGTTCATGAATGCCGTCATGAACGCGAACGGCTTGAGCGTGGACCCCGGTGAGTTCAGCGCCGCCGCCATGTCGTTGCGGCCCTCGATGTCGTCGCGGAAGTAGTCGCGCGATCCGACGTACGTGAGGATCTCGCCCGTCCGCGGGTCGATCGCGACGAACGCGCCGTTGTAGAGGTTCGCCTGCTCGCCGTACTCCGTCACGTACTGCTCGATGATCGCCTCACCGATGTGCTGTAGTTCGAGGTCCAGCGTCGTGACGACGGTGAGGCCCTGGTCGTAGAGCGCGCGCTCACCGAACCGCTCCGTCACCTCGTCCGCGATCCGCCCGAGGACGAAGTGCGGCGCTTCGATGTCGAACTGGGCCTGCCGGAAGCGGAGCGGCGCGGCGAGTGCCTCCTCGGCTTCCTCGGAGGTGATGACGCCGTTCTCGGCCATCAGTGTCAGGACCTCGGACTGGCGCGCTTTGGACAGGCTGGTGGCCGAGAGCTGCCGCGTCTCCTCGTCCAGGTTCTCCGGGCTGAAGGGGTTATAGCGGGCAGGGGACTGCGGAATACCCGCGAGCAGGGCGGCCTCGGGCAGCGTGAGTTCAGATGCGGGCTTGTCGAAGTAGCCCTGCGCCGCCGCCTCAATGCCCGTGTAGATGCCGCCGTAGGCGATGGAGTTCAGGTACCACTCGAGGATCTGGTCCTTCTCGTACTGCTTCGTGAGTTCCAGTGCGATGACCGTCTCTTTGATCTTGCGGTCGACGGAGCGCTCCGTGCGCTCCTCGCGGGGGATGTAGATGTTCTTCGCGAGCTGCTGCGTGATCGAGGAACCACCGGACCCCTCGAGGAACTCGCCCTCGTCGCCCATCAGGAACGGGGCGAAGTTCTCGACGCCGGCCCGGACCAGTCCCCGGGTGTTCAGGCCGTTGTTCTCGTAGAACGTGGGATCCTCGACGGCGATCGTCGCGTCGATCAGGTGCTGGGAGATCGCCTTCAGCGCGATCGGGCGGCGAAGGCCGGAGAGTTCGTCCACGAACTCGTAGAGGAGCACCCCATTCCGGTCGAGGACGCGCGCGCCACCTCGCGACTGCTCGGCGATGAGCTGCTCGGGTGGGACGACATCCGCGGCGATCTCGTCGTAGCGGCTCATCGCGTACATCGCGGTACCGCCACCGACGAGGCCGATGGAGATCAGGAAGACGCCCAGCATCACGCCGAGCGCGATCAGCATCCGCTTGCGGGCGTTCCCGCCCTTGCTGCGGTTGAAGTCGCGGCGTCGCCGCCGGCGGATCATCGCGGTGCGGGTAGCGCTCATACGCCGGTGTCCTCACTGGGTCCTCGACCGCTCGGCGAGGGCTTCGCGTCCCGTTGGACGACGACCAGGTGCGACAGCCCGAACCGGCGAAGGGGGTTCCCCTCCGCCCAGTAGCAGAAGCCGCGCACGACCTTCGCGAGGAGCGCCGAGCGGTGGTGAATGTTGTCGAAGCCCGGGTAGACGTAGGCGTGGTCCACGATCCGCAGGTCAGTCCCGCGGATCAGGCGCTTCCAGTCGCCGTGCCGGTACGCCCGCGCGTGCGGCACCAGCCGGTCGCGCAGGAAGGTGGGCAGCCAGTTCACAAACGGGATGTTCCCGAAGATGTAGCGCTGCCCGAGGTAGATGCCGTGGGTCTCGAACGGGTAGAGGCGGTTCGGGGCGTAGAGGATGCAGGTGCCGCCGGGACGCAGGACGCGGGAGATCTCCTGCATCGTGGCGCGGTCATCCTGCACGTGCTCGATGACCTCGTTCAGCACGATCACGTCCATCGAGGCGTCTCGCATCGGGAGGTACTCGCCGGCGGCGCCGAAGAAGCCACGCACGCGTTCAGCACCAGAGTCCGCACGGTCGTCAGCGGCGACGCGCTGCCGCGCCTCCGCGAGGCGGTTCATCGCTACATCGCTGCCGATGGCATCCGCACCACGACGCGCGAAAGCGCGGACGTACTCGCCGAGGCCACAACCGAGGTCGAGCACTCGCTGGCCCTTGAAGGAGACATAACGCTCCATGAGCGCGACACGCCGCTCCTGGCCGGATCGCCACACGAACGAGGGGTTGCCCAACCGCGCCGCGTCAGGCTGCGCCTGGCGGTTGCCGGGCACCTGGGCAGGCTGTGCGGGTGGTGTCATCTCAGTCTGCGGCTGCCCATCGATGGACGGGCCAGTGCTGGGGCTGCCCGAAGGCGGCCCGCTCGCCGGGCTGGTCATGCGCTCTCCTCGACCCCGCCGACGGTACGACCGCAGTCGCGCCGTAGATCCAGCGTAGAGGCCGTCTGGCTTGGTGGGGTGAGCGGCTTCTAGAATACTCATGACTCCAGAACACGAAAGCGCCATAACCACCATCCAGTGGGTTCGCGCGCCGTGAAGAGCAATCCGGCGAGGAGCGTCCGCATGTCCCTGACCACCGAAGAGGTGAGGCACATCGCGCGCCTCGCGCGCCTGGCTCTGTCTGACGAAGAGGTCGAGCGCTACCGAGAGCAACTGTCCGGCATCCTCGACCACTTCGAAGTGTTGAACGACATCGACACCTCCGACGTTCCGCCGACTGCCCAATCACTCGACCAGTCGAACGTGACGCGGCCTGACGAGCTTCGGCCCTCGCTCCCCACTGAGGCGGTGCTGGCGAACGCGCCGCGCACCGAGGATGGCTACCTCCGCGTGCGGGCGGTGCTGGACTAATGGCGCACATCGACCTCGACCGCACCGCCCACGAGCACGCCGCCGCGCTGCGCGCCGGCGAGTACACCTCCGTCGCACTGACCGAGGCGACCCTCGCCCGGATCAAGGCGCAGGAGCCGGCCCTCCACGCCTACGTCACCGTCACGGATGACCTCGCGCTGGAGCAGGCTCGCGCCGCCGATGCACGCCTCGCCACGGGTGAGACGACTCCGTTGACGGGCGTCCCGGTCGCGGTGAAGGATCTGCTCTCCACGAAGGGCGTCCGTACGACCGCATCCTCGCGCATGCTCGAGAACTTCACGCCCGTGATCGACAGCACCGTGGTGGCGCGCCTGAACGCGTCCGGCGCGGTGACGGTGGGCAAGGCCAACCTCGATGAGTTCGCGATGGGCTCCTCGACGGAGCACTCCTACTTCGGCGCCACCCACAACCCGTGGGACCTGGAGCGCGTCCCGGGTGGCTCGTCCGGCGGCTCCGCCGCCACCGTCGCCGCGCGAGGGGTACCGCTCTCGCTGGGCACGGACACCGGCGGCTCGATCCGCCAGCCCGCCGCCCTCTGCGGCATCCTGGGCCTGAAGCCTACCTACGGCCGCGTCTCGCGCTGGGGTGTCGTCGCCTTCGCGTCCTCGCTCGAGCAGGTCGGCCCCTTCGGACGTGATGCCGAGGATGTCGCGGACCTGCTGCAGGTGATCGCGGGCCACGACCCGCTGGACTCGACCACGGCGGACGTGCCCGTGCCGGACTTCAAGGAGCACTTCGGTCGGGGCTTCGACGGCCTGCGCGTGGGTGTTCCGGCCGAGTTCTTCGAGGGCGTCGACGACGGCGTCCGCGGGCCGGTGGAGGCCTCGATCGCGGCGATGGAGGCGAACGGCGCGACGATCGTGCGCGACATCGCCCTGCCGACGGCCAAAGCAGCGCTGCCCGTCTACTACATCATCGCCCCGTCCGAGGCCTCCGCGAACCTCGCGAGGTACGACGGCGTGAAGTACGGCTACGCCGTCACGGACGGTCGCAGCGCCGAGGACGAGATGTCGCGCAGTCGTGGCGAAGGCTTCGGCGCCGAGGTGAAGCGCCGGATCATGATCGGCACCTACGCGCTCTCGGCCGGCTACTACGACGCCTACTACCTGAAGGCGCAGAAGGTCCGGACGCTCATCCGCCGCGAGTTCGACGCCGCCTTCGAGCAATGCGACGTCATCGCGTCCCCCACGAGTCCCAACGTGGCCTTCCGGATGAACGAGAAGCTGGACGACCCGTACTCGATGTACCTGAACGACCTCTACACGATCCCGGTGAACATCTCCGGGAACCCGGGGATCAGCATCCCGTGTGGCTTCTCGGAGGGGCTGCCGGTCGGCCTGCAGCTCGTCGCACCGCACTTCCAGGAGGCGTCCCTGCTGGCAACCGCGCACGCGTTCGAAAGCATCACGG
>Ga0114916_1001190_pt1 | contig 15366 bp, 13 predicted proteins | sample MalvirAntarct_66_FD_83501 | JGI IMG/M metagenome (GOLD analysis project Ga0114916, IMG submission 83501) | Marine viral communities from the Global Malaspina Expedition - Malaspina viral metaG Antarct_66 | ecosystem: Environmental > Aquatic > Marine > Oceanic | place: West Anvers Island... | reverse complement strand
GGTCAGCGGACCCGGCAATAATGCGGGTGACGAGCGCCTTGCGAGCGGGGGAGTGCGGGGCAAGCCGGGTCAGGGTCGCACGATACATTGCCATCAGGGCTTCGCCGCCGCCTTCCAGGCAGCCCGCTCCGTCCAGCGCCAACCAGAGGAATATCCGGTTTCCACCGCCCAGCGCAGCGCGAAAGGAAGCGGGGATCGAAACCCGTCCTTTTGCATCAATAGCGCTTTCATAGGTGGAAACAAACACCCGCCAACCCTGACTTATTCTGCCTAAACCCCGCATGGGTAAACCATGTCTTAACGTGGAGTATCATGGGACAGTATGGGTCTCAATGGGCACTGTGGATGAATCGAAATATCCACATCCGTAAATCACTGGAACAAAGATGAAATATTACGGCAACATACCGGAACGGCCGAATGGGCCGAAATGGGCGGCCGGTAATTTTCCTTTCTGAATCAGGCCGCTGCCCTCCCCTGCTGTGACGTGAAAGGCACGGGGGACGGAACATGTCTTTTTCTGCTGATTTCCACAGCTCGTTTCGGCAGTGCCCAGTATCTGTTCGTTTCGGCCCCGTATCACTTCGCGAATGCTTCGAATCGCAAAAAAAGCCCCGAAGCAATGCTTCGGGGCTTTTCCATGGGTCTTGGAACATTCGCCGCGCAACTAGCCGGCCGTGACCGCCTCAGCAGCCAGCACGCGGGCGACAGCATTGACCACAGCGCCGATGCGGATGCCCGCCTGGATCTGCTCGGTCGACAAGCCGTGCTTGCGCAATTCGGCTTCATGCGCATCGAGACACATGCCGCAACCATTCACGGCGGACACACCAAGGGAATAAAGCTCGAAGTCCGCTTTCTCGATTCCCGGCGCACCGATCACGTTCATGCGCAGCTTGGCTGGCAAGGTCTGGTACGTCGAATTGCTGATCAGGTGGATCGACCGGTAATAGACATTGTTCATGCCCATGATCGCGCTGGCAGCTTTCGCAGCCTTGATCGCTTCGGGGCTCAGCTTTCCGTCCGCTTCCGCTTCCAGCGCCGTCAGCGTCTGGGGTTCACCCACAGCATGGGCACAGGCGAGGAAACAGCCATATTTCTGTTGGTCGCTCAACAGGGTCTCGTTCATCAGCGAGCCGAGATTGAGCTTCAGATCCTTCGCATAGTCAGGCAGCGAAGATTTCAGGGACTCGATAGACATGAATCCTCATCCTTCCGGAATTCGTTGTTTTGATGGGGTGGGGAGCGAATGGGTCCGACAAGCCTTGCAGGCTAGAGGGGTGGGAGTGCCAACGTCCGGAACTGGGTGGACGGAAGGCCTGCCGGACCTTTCGCGACGCTGATGGGAAGATGCCTCATGGGTGGGGGAGGGAGTGAGACATCTTCCCGGAAGTTTCAGCGTTGCGCTCTATCTATGCGCAACCTAGGCAGCTGGTTCCAAAATATCTCCGCCAACCGGACGATTACATGGGCACAGCTCATCGGTCTGCAGGGCATCCAGCACGCGGAGCGTGTCTGCAGGGCTGCGGCCGACGTTCAGATTGGTCACATAAACGTGCTGAATCACGTTGTGCGGGTCGACAACATATGTCGCGCGATAGGCAACGCCTTCAGACGGCTCACGCACGCCAAGACCATCAACCAGCTCACCGCGGGTGTCCGCAAACTGCCAGATCGGCAGCTCTGCGAGGTCTGCGTGGTCGCGGCGCCATGCCAGCTTCACGAACTCGTTGTCGGTGGACCCGCCGAGCACAACCGCGTCGCGATCTTCGAAGTCGCCGGACAGGCGGGCGAATTCAGCGATTTCAGTTGGGCAAACGAAGGTGAAGTCTTTCGGGTAGAAGAAGATGACTTTCCATTTACCCTCGAAGGAATCCTGCGTGATGGGCTCGAATGCGCTTTCGCCATTCTGCTCATGCTGCATGAATTTCGGCTTTACGCCCGTGACTGTGAACTCGGGAAGCTTTTCGCCAATGCCAAGCATAGTGGATCTCCTGGGATAAGATGTTGAGGCTGCCGGAACGGTGGGCCCGGTGGCCGTGCTTTCTCGCAGTTGCGGCAAAAAGGAAAATTGATAATTCCCATTGCCGGTATAGATTGTCTCTATGATTATACCGACCCTTCGCCAACTGCAGTATCTAGTGGCTCTTGGAGAGACCGGCTCGTTCTCTCGGGCCGCCGAGGCGTGCTATGTGACGCAGCCCACCTTGTCAGCCGGGATCAAGGAATTGGAGGATTTGCTGGGCGTCAAACTGGCCGAACGCGAACCGCGCGGCGCCAAGCTGACTCATGCCGGAGAGCTGGCGGTGTCGCGCGCCAATGCGCTGATCAATGATGCCCATTCCCTGGTCCAGTCGGTTCAGAGCGCCGGCGCTCTGCTCACGGGCCCCTTTCATCTCGGCGCGATCCCGACCATCGCGCCCTTCGTCCTGCCAGCGGCAGTCCGCGCCCTCAGCGAGCAATATCCCCAGCTCAAACTCTACCTGCACGAAGAGAAGACACCGCGCCTGATCGACCAGTTGCGCACGCGCACTCTGGACGCCGCCCTGATTGCCCTGCCCTGGGACGTTCCGGGCATCGAGATGCTGCCGCTATTCGATGATGAATTCCTGTTTGCCGCGCCCGCTTCACACCCGCTGGCCAAGAAGAACGGCCTCTCGCCAGAAGACCTGGCGGGCGAGAACCTCCTCCTGCTCGAAGACGGGCACTGCTTGCGCGATCATGCACTCTCCATCTGTCGCATGAAGACCGGCAACGGCACTGATCAGGTGGCCGCTACTTCACTCGGAACATTGGTCAACATGATTGCCGGGGGCCTTGGCGTCTCGCTCCTGCCCAAACTCGCCACAGATAACGGCCTGAACATCGGACCGGACGTCGCCGTACGCGAATTCGTCAGTCCCGTGGTCGGCCGCCAGATCGGTATCGCCTGGCGCACCGGCAGCCCACGCGAGGCCGATGCCCGCAAGATCGGTGAAATCGTCAAGGCCGCCACCCGGCACTAGACCCGTTCCCCTCTGATAATCGGGATTTCATCTTGACGGTTCCCGTGGCCAAGCCTAATCATATAACGCGTTATATAACTGATTATGGAATCCCGTGATGAGCCAGGATATTCTCGCACAAGTTGGCTATCTGGGCCTGGCCAGTCGGCTGAAGCGTCTTGCCGACCGGCTGCAGGCAGAAGCTGTGAGCGTGTTCGACAATCGCGCCTATCCGATCCAGACGACGCACTTTCCCTTGATCGCCGCGCTTGAGGCCAACGGCCCGCTCAGTGTGAGCGCGGCCGTCGAGGCCACCGGCGTTAGCCAGCCCGCCATCACGCGCATCCACAATGCGCTCCAGAAGATGGGCCTGACCGACACGCGCCCGATTGAGGGCGACAATCGCCAGAAGGAAATCTTCCTCACGCCAGCCGGGGAAGCGCTGGTGTCCGAAATGCGCGCCAGCTTCTGGCCCGCCGTTCAGGAGGCCGCCGAGCAACTCTGTCTCTACCCAGACCATGACTTGCTGGCGGAAATCTGCCTCGTGGAATCGCGTCTCGCCGAGCAGCCCCTGTCGGTGCGGATCGAGACCCTGGCCAATCCTGCGGGCCTGAAGATCGTGGAATTCTCGGACGAACTCGCCCCGCATTTCGACCACATCTCCCGCGAATGGGTCGAGGAGATGTTCCGGCTGGAAGCGGAAGACATCGCCATGATCGAAAACCCACGAGCCAAAGTGATCGACAAGGGCGGCACCATCCTGTTCGTCGAGGATCCGGAACTCGGCATCATTGGCACCTGCGCGCTGATGCCGATGGCGGATGGCGGCGTGGAACTGACCAAGATGGGCGTTCTGGCCTCCGCGCGCGGTCGCCGGGCGGGAGATTTCCTGATGCGGCAGATCCTGAAGCGCGCCCGCCAGATGGAAATCCAGGACCTCTTCCTGCTGACCAATTCGAAATGCGCGTCGGCCATCCGGCTCTATGAGAAATACGGCTTCCGGCATGATGACGACATCATGCGCCGCTATGGCCACCGCTATGAGCGGTGTAACGTCACCATGTCCTACGCGATGCCTGCCCGCTCATAAAAAAGCCCCGCCGGTGGGGCGGGGCTTTGTCGCCGATCTGTGCCGGCATCTCCCTTTGGCCTTGGCCTAGCTCGCTTCGCGCTCCTGGCGCACATCGAGATCATATTCGCGGACCTTGCGATAGAGCGTCGAGCGGCCAATGCCGAGACGACGCGACACTTCACTCATATGGCCTTCATAGAAGTCGATGGCATACTGAAGGATATCGCGCTCGATATCGCTCAGCGTGCGCAGCTCGCCCGCCTCGTCCTGAATGGCTACCGGGCCGTTCTCGCCGGACTGAACGGGCTCAGCGATATCGGGGGCCTTGTTGAAGGGCGATGAAGGCAGGTTGCTCACATCCGGCATCTGTCCGGAAATCTGAGGGAAATCCTGCGGGCGCAACTGGTCGCCATCGCACAGAACCACAGCGCGGAAGACAGCATTCTCCAGCTGGCGGACATTGCCCGGCCAGTCAAAGGCGTACAGCATCTTCATCGTCTCGTCGGCCACACCGGTCACTTTCGCGCCTTCGCTTGCATTGAAGCGATTCACGAAATGGTCGACCAGCGCCGGAATGTCATCACGGCGTTCGCGCAGCGACGGCATGTCAACCGGATAAACATTGAGGCGATAGAACAGGTCTTCGCGGAATGTGCCTTCGGCAACCTGTTGCGACAGATCGCGGTTGGTTGCGGAAATGATCCGCACATCCACCTTGGTCGGGCGGCGCGAGCCAACGGCATCCACCTCCCCTTCCTGCAGGGCACGGAGCAGCTTCACCTGCGCATCCAGCGGCAACTCACCCACCTCATCGAGGAAAAGCGTGCCGCCATCGGCCTCGACAAACTTGCCGAGCGCTTTTGAGACGGCACCGGTAAAGGCGCCTTTCTCATGACCGAACAGGATCGACTCGACCAGGTTTTCCGGGATCGCACCACAGTTCACGGTGACGAATGGTTTCCCGGCACGGTCAGATGCGCCCTGAATGCAGCGGGCAACAACTTCCTTACCCACACCACTTTCGCCCAGGATCAGGACGGGAATATCAGAACTCGCGGCGCGTTCGGCCAGACGCACGACCTGGCGCATCGGCGGCGCGGTCGCGATCATGTCGTCAAAGCTCATGCCGCCTTCGGATTTGCGCGAGAGGCGCTTCACTTCCCCTGACAGGGATTGCAATTTCAGGGCGTTGCGGATCGAAACGACGACGCGCTCCGGATTGGCGGGCTTCACGATGAAGTCCACCGCGCCGCGGCGCATGGCCTGAACGATCGTGTCAATGCCGCTGGTCGCCGTCAGCATGATGACCGGCAGGTCAGCGCGCTTGGCCGACAGGCGTTCCAGCGTGTCCATGCCCGACAGGCCCGGCATGGTCAGGTCCAGCAGGACCACGTCGATGCCATCCTTCGGGTCAGAGGCAAGCGCAAGTCCCGCCTCGCCATCCGGCGCCGTGCGACAGGCAAATCCAGCCTTCTCGACCGCAGCCTGAAGCAGGCGGCGCTGGGTCGGATCGTCATCAATTACAAGCACCGTCTTGGCCATTGCGATTACTACCTTCTCTACAAGGAACCGACGGATCGCCCGTTCCCGAAACCAGATGTTTGATACAAAGCGGAACACATCCGTCCCGTATCGTTACGCCCCGTTCTGACACAGCGAGGTGGAAGTCTGGTTGAATCGAAAGGTGAAATTTGACGCAAATCTGAAGTGTGCGTCGCGAGCGCAGGCTCTCGCGGGTGCGGTGTCACCTTCAAGCTGGCCGCCATGCCCATGCGGCACGGACACATTCGCGAAAATCGTGGCGCTCATCCACACGGTTTATTTCAGATTGTTACAAAGTGAAAAACCTGAAAGTTTCTCTCAGACCCGGTGGTTTTCTCGTGCCGATTGTATCCCCCGCCCCACTTCACATCCATGCCCCTGTAGCGCGCACAACACGATGCGGAAGGCGCGCCAGCCCCGATCGGATACGTCCTGCGCCGATTGGCCCCCAGTCGTGAGCGACAATATCCGCAAGCGTGACGGATCAACGAATCATAAAATCGAAGCCCGCTCGGACATGAGCGATTCCGGTCTCGATCCGGCCATCGACAAGGGGGGGAAAACTTCCTAGAGACCGTCCCTTGTTCGGGCCCACAAGCTCGAACCGGATTATAGTAGCTGCGCGGGTTTGGGGACGCAGATATGCAGGAAAAGAGACAGTCTATTTCTAGCGCACAAGACACGGAAGAGGACACAAGCGCAGATCCATTGCGCGACGCACTCAGGAAATCCTTTGAGGAGAGTCTGAAAGCGCCACCCTCTGCGAGACTTGAAGAGCTGATGGCACAGCTGCGCTCAAAGGAGCGCAGCCAGGATTCGGACACCAAAGATTAGGCGCGGACGCCGCGTTCAGTGACGGAACGCAGGCTGGCGGATCAGTTCGGCCAGAATATAACCGGCCATCGCGCGATCAAACTCGACCCCGACCGCCGGGCCAACGCGCCAGCGCACCGTACAATCGACCTGGAAATGCGGCTCGGACGGGGTCCGGCGCAGCAGCAAGTGGAAACGGTTTGGCAGATCGGCCCAATCGCCGACTTTCAGACAGGCCCCGTGGACCGATAAATCCTGCACGAGAATGCTGCGCGCCTCGCTATAATCCATCAGGACAACTCGCCCGGACGTTTGCAGGCGAACGCGCGTGCTGCGCCGCAATTCGGCGGGGGCGGAATCGGCCTGGGTCGGAACGGAAACGAGTTGGGTCATGCCCCTACTATGCCCCAGCCCCCATTTGGTTCATTTTTTCCTACCCTGACGAGAGTCCGGGCAATCTGGGCGCCTCGGCCGACGCGCCGCCGCGATCAGACAAGGTCCAGCGCGCGCAGCACGGCGCCCTGATCATAATAGGGGCGTTCGCAGATAATCCGGTCACTGCCCGGCGCGAATTCAAACGTTGCCGCCATGCGCACCTTGAAACGGCGCCCGGTGGGCTCAATCATGGTCTTGCCGACCTGTAGCGGGCCGGTATGCGTGCCCGTCAGCCAGAACTCGACCAGAAGTCTGTCCGTTGCCTCATCAACGGCAATCGAGATGATTTCATTGTCCTGATCCGGAAAGGGCGTGCGCGACAGTTCGAAATAGCGCCGCACCGCGGCCTCCCCGTCGAACACCTGCCCGCCGCCATGCATCTCATACCGGGGATGCGCGAACGTCGCCATCACCGCATCCCAATCATGCGTCACCTCCAACGCCATATGGTTACGGACATTCGCGATACGGGCTTCGGTCAGATTGGTCATTGTCTTCCCCATTCATTTTCTTTGACCTTCACCCTCGATCCAAGGTTGCGCAAGCATTAACGAAAGGTAAAGTTCAACTTGGGTGAGGAGGACGGTGTACATATGTCTCTCGGAGTTGAATTTGGGTTTCGGCGCCCGCAATGGATGGGATTTAAGTCCCTGGACGCGTCGGATGGCATCCGAACAGGGGCCGTGGTCTCGATGACGGCGATATGCCTGCTTCTTTGGCCGCTATCAGACGCCGACCGACAACAAACACCGAATTATGCCCTGCTGGCCGCCCTATGGGTGGGAGCTGTGGCGGCGGGACTTTTCCGGAGTCACCAGATATGGGCCCGTCTACATTCCGCGCTCGCCGTGAACCCCTCAAGGCGTACGCGCAGTGATGAAAAAATCATCGCCCAAGGCTTGAAAGAGCTGTTCGTCTATCTGCTGCTCTCACTTTTGGCCCTGTCCGTGCTGGCCTTCGTATCTGGCAGCCCCCTGATTTCGGAACTTGAGCATATACGATTGCGAGGCTCGGACGCGGAACGCAGTCTTCTACATATCGCAATTTATTGCGCCTTTTTCGCGGGGGCTTTCCTTCCAATTTTGACAGCCATCGCACGCATGGCTGCAGCAGAAGCCAAGCAAAGCAAATCGCCTTTGTTCAGGACAGATGTCGTGTCTCGCAACTCGTTGATCACGAGCTTCATAGCCATTGGCGGCATTCTCCTTTTGGCGTGGGCCGCTGGCGCCGGGTTCTTCTCGATTGATCAGGATCTGGGTGTCATCATCTACCTTGTAGTCATCATCGCATTCCTGGTTTTCATAATCGCGCCACATCTCACGCGTCATCTGAATCAAAACGAAGAAAATCACACAGCACGGGCGAGCACCGCAGCGGGCGGCATCGCCAGTTTTGCTCCGGAAGTATGGGTCAGCCGACTGGATTCGATCCTTGTCCGGCTTGTAGCCCCCTTGTCCGGCGCAACCCAGCATGGAGCACCCGTGCCTCACCTATTGGTAGTCGGTCTGATTCTTCCACTATCCGCCATCGGCTTCGTTTTGAGCAGCCCCTTTGGTCTCATCCCCATATTCGTTGCAATGTTGATCGTTATAGCGCTCGGCAGGAGATGGGCATGGGTGGAAGCAGACAGGGAAACAGCTTCACGCCTTCAATCGACAGACTTCCGAAAATCGCAGGATATTCATATTGGCTTTGACAACGACCTCAAGGATGAAGCCCTATTGGGCTATGTTTCCTTCTTTGTTTTGGTCCCCTTGGCGCTGTTCCAGATAGAACAGTTCAGCTTTGCTTTCGATACGGAGCAATCTCTTGCAAGCATGCCCCCCACACAGCAATTCTACGCGTGGATCAGCTTCTTTGGCGCAGAACTGGCGAAGGCCGTACCTTTTGTCGATTGGTGGGAAATTTATCAGGTCGAAGTAAACACCCCCATTTCAGTATCCGACAATGTCGGCAACCCCACACTCGCCAAGCACCTGACCTTCGCCGCACGCGCTCTGGTCGACCTCGTGATCATGGCGGCTCTATTTCAGGCATTTGGCATATGGCAACGCAGCCGCGCCCAACAGCGCCTGTACGATGCGGGCCACATCAACGCTTTTGATCCCTTCACGGAACAGGAATTCTTTGAACGTGGCATACGATACGACCACAACGAAAAGAAATACATTCCCAAGCCCAGCTTCAGAAAGCGCGTTGAGAAGCATCGAGAAGCCAGAGAAGAGCTGAAGCTTCCCGCATTTCCTTACAGTCCACGCCGACTTAGCGAGCTGCTGAACTCTCCAGACCCTGATCTGAAGGCAGGTGCCGAATGGATGGTAAGTGAGTATCGGGTACTTGCCGGGCCACCTGCCGAACAACTTTCACAGCTGGAAGAACAATGGCGGCAGCCTTGCGACTTCCGAGAGCTGTACACTCAATATCGGGCAACCAGCCACCCGCAAAGGAGGGCTGCTGCCAAAAACACGATAAGAAACGAAAAACTGAAATTCGAGCGACTGTTAGACGACCTGATTGAGGCCGGAGCGAACAATAACAAATGGTTCGCTCTGAACCAAGCAAACACCCTACTGAAGCTTCTTGAGCATATCAGCAACTTGCCTGAATTCGTCTACGCGCACTCCCTGGCGATCGACTATCTCAGCGAACGGCGCGGTCAATTCATTCTGCTTGCTCTTGCCTCCCACACACTCACTGACACTGCCGACTCCGTAGCGCCTGCTTGGCGCCGTCAGATCGAGGGAAAATTCAATCGCGTTCCGAACGTCGTTCTAGGCCGCAGTGAGATGCGTCAGATTGTTTATGACGCGATGGAGCGGTACGCAGACCTCTGTTTCGCGTGGCGGGAAATTTCGAGAATCGAAGAAACCATGAGCTTTTTAGAACTTATGGCCCAGACAGATGCCGCCGCCCCCGCGCGCTTGAAGGCCGGAACTATCGCCAACCAGTTGCGCAACCGGCTTACAGACCTTCTATCCACCACCACACCGAACACAACAAGAACACCCTAGACACCTCCCTGCCCGCGCCCCATATCGGGGGTATGGCTCCTCCTCCTCCTTCCAAGGGCGTTTCCGAAGCGCCCAGCGTGTTCTCGCTTGATGGCTTCGCGCGCGATGCCGCCGGCGCCCTGCCGTCCGACAACTGGACGCCCCACCGGCCTGACCGCGACTGGGTCAAGCTGGAGGGCGGCAAGCGGTTCAAGGTGCATTCCGAATATGAGCCTGCGGGCGACCAGCGCACCGCGATCCCCGAACTCGTCGAGGGCATCGGCGCGGGCGAGCGCGACCAGGTCCTGCTCGGCGCGACCGGCACCGGCAAGACCTTCACCATGGCCAAGATCATCGAGGCGACCCAGCGCCCGGCCCTGATCCTCGCCCCCAACAAGACGCTCGCCGCACAACTCTATGGCGAGTTCAAATCCTTCTTCCCCGAGAACTCGGTGGAGTATTTCGTGTCCTATTACGATTATTACCAGCCCGAGGCCTATGTGCCGCGCGCCGATCTCTATATCGAGAAGGAATCCTCCATCAACGAGGCCATTGACCGGATGCGCCACTCGGCCACCCGTGCCATCCTCGAGCGCGACGACGTGATCATCGTCGCCTCCGTCTCGTGCATCTACGGCATCGGCTCGGTCGAGACCTACACATCGATGACGTTCAAGCTCGAAGAGGGCCAGCGCATCGACCCGCGCCGCGTCGCCGAACAGCTCGTCGCCAATCAGTATACCCGCAATGACATGGCCTTCACCCGCGGCACGTTCCGCGTGAAGGGCGACGTGGTCGACATCTTCCCGGCCCACTTCGAAGACCGCGCCTGGAAGCTCTCCTTCTTCGGCGACGAGTTGGAGAGCATCACCGAATTCGACCCGCTCACCGGCCGCACCATGCAGAAGCTGCCCGCCATCAAGATCTATGCGAACAGCCACTATGTGACGCCCCGCCCGACGCCCAACCAGGCCATCGACAAGATCACGGCGTAGCTGAAGACCACGATTGCCCATTTCGAGGCCAATGGAAAACTGCTCGAGGCCCAGCGCATCCAGCAGCGCACCCAGTACGATCTCGAAATGCTCGCCGCCACCGGCTCCTGCAACGGCATCGAGAACTATTCCCGCTACCTCACCGGCCGCAAGCCCGGCGACCCGCCGCCGACCATGTTCGAATACCTGCCCGACAATGCCCTCGTCTTCACCGATGAGAGCCACCAGACCGTGCCCCAGATCGGCGCCATGTACAAAGGCGACTTCAGCCGCAAGACCACGCTGGCCGAATACGGCTTCCGCCTCCCCTCCTGCATGGACAACCGCCCCCTCAAATTCGAGGAATGGGACGCCATGCGCCCCCAGACCGTCCACGTCTCGGCCACGCCCGGCAAGTGGGAACTGGACCGCACCGGCGGTGTGTTCACAGAGCAAGTCATCCGCCCCACCGGCCTGATCGATCCGCCGGTCGAGGTCCGCCCCGTCTCCAGGGATGGCGCCAACCAGGTCGATGATGTCATGGCCGAGGTCAAGGACGTCGCCGCCAAGGGCTATCGCAGCCTGATCACGACGCTGACCAAGAAGATGGCGGAAGACCTGACCGACTTCCTCAACGAGAATGGCGTGCGCGTGCGCTACATGCATTCCGACATCGACACGATCGAGCGGATCGAGATCATCCGTGACCTGCGCCTCGGCGTGTTCGACGTGCTGGTCGGCATCAACCTTCTGCGCGAGGGGCTCGACATTCCCGAATGCGGCTTTGTCGGCATTCTCGATGCGGACAAGGAGGGCTTCCTCCGTTCAGAGACGAGTCTGGTCCAGACCATCGGCCGCGCCGCGCGGAATGCCGACGCCCGCGTCGTGCTCTATGCCGACCGGATCACCGGCTCGATGGAGCGCGCCATGGAAGAGACCAGCCGCCGACGCGAGAAACAGGTCGCCTATAATACCGAACACGGCATCACGCCGACCACGATCAAGCGCGCCGTGGCCGATATTCTCGGCGAACTCGGCGAAAAGCCCGGCAGCGCCCCGAAAGCCCGCGGCCGCGGCAAGGACAAGACCAAGGTGCGCGGCGTCACCGAAACAAAAGCCTTGCCACTTGCCGGAGAAACAGGCCACAACCTCAAAGCCGCCATTGCGGACCTGGAAAAACAAATGCGCGAAGCCGCCGCGAACCTCGAGTTCGAAGAAGCTGCGCGCCTCCGGGACGAGGTGAAGCGGTTAAGGGAAGAAGAGTTGGGGCTTTGAATGCACAAAACCGTAGAATTGGACATTGATGATCTCAAACTGGATCCGATCAATCCCAGAATTGAAGAGCAGGACTCCCAGCTAGAAACTCTGCAATCTGTGATCGATGACCAAGGGTCAAAACTTGGGGAACTTACGGAAGATATTGCCCTCCACGGCTTAAGCCCTATGGATCGCTTTCTGGTAATAAAAGACAAAGACGGGAAGTATATCGCACTCGAAGGAAATAGGCGCACAGCGGCGCTGAAGATTCTTCAAAATCCCGAAATACTCAAAGATCTGGAAATTCCGGATGCCCTGCGAGGCAAGCTCGTCAAGGCAGCGTCAAAAGCAGATGCTTCAAAATTGGAGCCGATTGACAGCGCTGAAGTAAAATCCCGCACCGAAGCTCATCGCTGGATAAAACTGCGGCATACTGGTGAGAATAGTGGTCGCGGAATTGTGAATTGGAACGCCGTACAATCGGCTCGCTTTTCTGATTCGAAGATGAAGCCAGTTATCGATTTCATCAACATGGCTGGAGGTGATCAACCAATCGTTGGTCCCAAGTTTCCGATCACTTCATTAGAGCGCTTGCTCGAGAACCCCGATGTTCGCAAAACACTGGGGATTGAAATCAGCGATGGAAGATTTCAGAGCAAGGTCCCTGCAGCGGAGATTGCAAAGCCATTACTTAAGATGGCCAAGGACCTCGCGGATAAGACCATCAAAGTAGACGATATTAAAACGAAGGCACAACAAAAAAATTATATTGAAGGCTTCGCCAAAAATGAACTCCCCAAAACCGGAACTACTAGCAAGCCGACAAAATTCTCAGAGCTCACAAAAAAGCTACCCGCAAAAGCAAAGTCTTCTAGCACAACGAAAAGCCCAACCCTAAAGAAGAAGAGATCAAAATTGATCCCTTCGACATTCAAAGCTCCCATCTCCCACCCCAAGTTGAGCAGCCTAGCATCCGATTTGACCAAGCTCAGCGTACAATCCTACCCAATCCCTGTAGCTGTCTGCCTTCGCGTGTTTGTGGAGGGGACAATCGACGTTTACATGGATACGTTCAATCTGCTGCAACACAATGCTGGCGGCAAAGGACCAACCCTGAGCCAAAAAATTGAAATCGTGAACACCGACTTCAAAACTCGCTACCCCGCACAAAAAAAACTGGCTAATGCTGCCAAAGCGAAACTTTGCCTTCCCGATAGCGTCATTTCCACTACCCGCCTTCACGAGTTTGTGCATAACACGGAGTTTTTTCCTTCGGTAAACGATCTGTTAACCGCTTGGGATTCAATAGAAAAATGGATGGCTCAACTCTGGCACGCAATTGAGGATTCCAAGTGAAGTTCTATTCCCCCTTGCGCTACCCCGGTGGGAAAAGCCAGCTTGCCGATCCAATCAAAGAGTTGATCATTCACAATCGACTTCAAGATTGCACCTACGCTGAGCCGTACGCTGGGGGATGTGGAATTGGCCTGCATCTGCTTCTTCGAGGGTACATATCGAACCTTTTGATAAACGACATCGATCCTAGCGTCTTTGCATTTTGGAATTTCCTAATTCGTCGTCCGGAAAAATTCATTGCACGAATAAAAGAAGTTCCACTCACAGTAGAAGAGTGGTTGGCGCAACGAGAAACAATGCGATCTAGCAAAATCATGGATGATGTTGGATTTGCATTCTTTTACTTGAATAGAACAAATCGATCCGGCGTTCTCAACGCTGGCGTAATAGGTGGATTGGATCAGTCCGGAAATTACAAAATTGACGCTCGCTTCAATAGGAGCACGCTGATTGAACGTGTAGAGCGAATCAAGAATGTCCGATCCAAGATTAAAGTTTCAAAGCTGGACGGAATCAGCTTTCTATCCAAGCATAAAGAAGAAAACGTTTTCTTCTTTATTGACCCCCCGTACGTAGAAAAGGGCGGCAGACTGTATCTAAACTCGTATCACAAACAAGATCATCAAGCGCTTTCTGAATTCATTCTTACCGAGTACAGAGATCGAGATTGGGTCATGACCTATGACAACCATCCAATGATTTATTCTCTATACAAGCATTTTAGCCCAAAAAAGTACACGCTACAGCACTCTGTGAAGAATTCCGGATATGGTGTAGAATTGATATTTACTAGTAAGACCGTAAGGCAACCTCAAGACTGGGGTCTCACATTGGCAGAATAGCGCGCATCGGTGGAGCAATGTATTTGCCCAACTCTTGCGATTAGCAATGCGCCGCTCCGCGATGCTGTAGGGCGGGTTAGCGAAGCGTAACCCGCCATTCCGCACTTGCTGCTTGGCGGGTCATGACCCGCCCTACACCTCCCCATGATACCCATACCCGTTCGCATGGCACCATTGGATGAGGGTCGGGAGGGCCGCTTCTTCTGCCTTGATAAATCCGCCGACCTTTTCGGCGAGGGCGTGATGGCCCTGCAGGGTCAGCGTGGTGATTGCCTGGCGCAGCAGCGGGTGGAAATTGCGGAACCAGCCCATCGCCGCGAGCTGGAGGAGGAGTTCCGTCAGCTCCTGATCACTGCCCTCATCGTCCGGATCCACCGCCAGGACCACTTCGCGCGTAATGGCCAGCCGTTTCTGGAACGTGGCCGAGACCACCCAGGGCAGATGGTCTGGCGGCGTGTCCCCCTCCTCCCAACAGGCGCAGACCTGTAGCGCCGCGCGGTAGAGCGCGGCATTCATCTGCGCCTGTCGCATCTGCTGGGTCGCGGCCTCGGTCGCGGCGCGCACCGGGGCGGCAAAGCTCTGCAAACTGGTCAGGCGGCGGGCCGCGCGCATGTCCTGCTCCGCCTCCGGAATATATCCCGCCTCCAGCAATGCGCCGACCCGGGCGCGGGCCAGCGTGATTTCCTCATCGGTCTGGCTGCGCGGCATGAAGGGCTCATCGCTCTCTTCCTCGTCTTCCTCGTCACGCAAGAGGGTGCGCCGCGCAGCCAGTTCCGCCTGCTGGCGAATATGGTCGGCCTCGTCCTGCGCCTTGGCGGCGGCGGCCTGACGGGCGGCAATGTCCTTGTGGCGAAAGCCATCTTCGCGCGCCCATTTGGTCAGCGTTGACCAGGGCAGGTCCAGCCGCCGGGCAATTTCCCGCATCGGCTCGCCCGCCTCTGCGGCCTCGCGGGCCAGATGGCGCAGGGCGGTCAGGCTCGCTGTCGTGCGGCGTTGGCGTTTGGCGGGGCGGGGCGCATCACTCATGCCGGGCAGACTGCCACGGGCGCACCCCCATCGGATTGCGCCGGGGGCAAGGCCCGGCGCGGCGGGCGATCCCGC
>Ga0114916_1001185_pt1 | contig 15393 bp, 15 predicted proteins | sample MalvirAntarct_66_FD_83501 | JGI IMG/M metagenome (GOLD analysis project Ga0114916, IMG submission 83501) | Marine viral communities from the Global Malaspina Expedition - Malaspina viral metaG Antarct_66 | ecosystem: Environmental > Aquatic > Marine > Oceanic | place: West Anvers Island... | reverse complement strand
GCCATGGAAGCTCTGGGCCGCAACCCGGAAGCTGCCGGTCCGATCCAGACCAACATGATCCTCGCGATCGCGTTCGCCGAGGCCATCGGTATTTACGCCCTGGTCGTCGCGATCCTCATCGGCTTCGTCTTCTAAACCATCCACGAACGATCGCAGATGACGCCGGACGTGCGGGAGCACACAACTTGCCCCGCACGTCCACGGCCGTCATCACAGCGAGGAGCGAACCAGTGTCTATGCTGACGCACTCGCCTCGGCGATGGTCAGGCGCGCGGCGACGCTTCGCGGCGGTCGCCCTCGGCCTGGGGCTTGCTGCATTCCCTGCGGCGGCCTCCGCTGCAGAGGAAGTTGAGGGCCTTGCCGCCCTCGGTTTCAACCTGCCGGGACTCGTGTCCCAGCTGGTCAACTTCTTGCTCATCCTGATCGCGCTGCGGATCCTCCTCTGGAAGCCGTTCCTGCGGGTGATGGAAGAGCGGAAGCAGCGCATCGAGGAAGGCCTCCTGGCTTCCGAGCGGGCGGCGCAGGCCGCTGAGCAGAGCCAGGACGAATCTCGTCGCGTCCTCGAGGAGGCGCGTGCCGAGGGGCGTGAGCTGATCCAGCGCGCGCAGGAGACTTCCGGGCGGCTCCGCGAGGAGCTTGAGTCCCAGGCCCGCCGCGATGCTGCACAGATCGTGGAGCGTGCGCGTGCGGAGATGGAACTGGAGAGCCAGCGGGCGATCCAGGCACTCCGGAGCGAGTTCGCCGACCTGACCGTCCGTGCCGCCGAGCGCGTCGTCGGACAGTCGATCGACCGCGACGCGCACCAGCGACTGATCGACGAGGTCCTCGTGAACTCGTCCTTCACTCAGGACGGGCGCAACTAGATGGCCGTGACGCGTGACGTCGCCGGACGCCGCTACGCCCTGGCGATCATGGAGATCGCGCGGGCGGACGGCGACCTCGACTCATGGCTCGAGGCCGCGGACGCGCTCGACGAGTTGACGTCCGAGGGGCGTTTCGTGGCCGCGTTGCAGGCCGACGGGATGACCGAGGAGAAGTACCTCGCCATCATCCGGCGCGTCCTGCCGAACGCGACCGAGAAGCAGTTGAACGTCTTCCGCCTCCTGCGGCGGAAGTCACGTCTGTCGCTCGGGCCGTCCATCGCCTCCTACCTCCGCGAACTCGCGGACGAGGAGCGCGGTGTCCTGCGCGCGGTGGTCACCACCGCCGTGGAACTGGACGCCGAGCGGCTGGAACGAGTGCGGCAGCGGATCGTCTCCATGACGGGCCGCGACCGCGTCGAACTGGAAGCCCAGGTGGATCCGGCCATCCTTGGTGGCATGGTGATCCGCATTGGCGACCAGATGTTGGATGGCTCCACGAGAGCACGGCTCCAGGAGCTGCGCTCAAGCCTGGAGCGCGCGGCCTCCTGAGTCCCAAGATCAGGGACACTGGAAGCTACTGACGAACGACACACGCCGTCCCGTCCCACTGTGGGCCGGGCGACGGGAACGAGGGTGACCGATGGCCGTACGAGCAGAAGAGATCGCCTCGATCCTCCGCGAGCAGATCGAGAACTTCGACACCACCGCAACCGCGACCAACGTGGGCACGGTCATCGAGACCGGTGACGGCATCGCCCGCATCCACGGTCTCGGCGAGTGCCTGACGTCCGAGCTCATCGAGTTCGACGTCACGGACGCGCAGGGCCGGCCCATCCGTGGCCTCGCCCTGAACCTCGAAGAGGAGACCGTCGGCGCGATCATCATGGGCGACCCGACCGCCATCAAGGAAGGCGCCGAGGTCCGCACGACGGGCCTGGTCGCGTCCGTCCCGGTGGGCGAGGGGCTCCTCGGCCGCGTCGTGAACGCCCTCGGTGACCCCATCGATGGCAAAGGCCCGGTGGCGTCGGCGGAGACCTACCCCGTGGAGCGCATCGCGCCCGGCGTGGTGGACCGCGTCGGCGTGAACCAGCCGCTCCAGACCGGCATCAAGGCGATCGACGCCATGATCCCGCTGGGCCGCGGTCAGCGAGAGCTGATCATCGGTGACCGCTCCATCGGCAAGTCAGCCATCGGCGTGGACGCGATCATCAACCAGAAGGGGACCGGCGTCCTCTGCATCTACGTCGCCGTCGGCCAGAAGGAAGCCAAGGTCGCCCAGACCGTGGGCGTCCTGGAGCAGTTCGGCGCGATGGAACACACCATCGTCGTCTCGGCCGCGGCCTCCGAGTCCGCTGCCCTCCAGTACCTGGCCCCCTACGCCGGCGCTGCGATGTCCGAGTACTTCATGGCCAACGGCCGCGATGTCCTCATCATCTACGACGACCTGACCAAGCACGCCTGGGCATACCGCGAGGTCTCCCTGCTGCTCCGCCGCCCGCCCGGCCGTGAGGCCTACCCGGGCGACGTCTTCTACCTGCACTCGCGTCTGCTCGAGCGCGCCGCTCGCGTCACGCCGGAGCTCGGCGGTGGCTCGGTCACGGCCCTCCCGATCATCGAGACGCAGGCCGGTGACGTGTCGGCCTACATCCCGACGAACGTCATCTCCATCACCGACGGCCAGATCTTCCTGGAGCTGGACCTCTTCAACCAGGGCATCCGCCCCGCCACCAACCCCGGCATCTCGGTGTCGCGCGTGGGTGGTGCGGCGCAGACCAAGGCGATGAAGAAGGTGGCCGGTACGCTTCGTATCGACCTCTCTCAGTACCGTGAGCTGCAGGCATTCGCCCAGTTCGGTACGGAAGACCTGGACGCCTCCACGCGCCGCCAGCTGACCCGAGGCGCGCGGCTGACCGAGCTGCTCAAGCAGCCGCAGTTCCAGCCGCTCTCGCTCGGCCAGCAGGTCTCGATCCTGTACGCAGGCGTCAACGGCCTCTTGGACGACGTGCCGGTGGAGAAGGTCCTCGACTTCGAGAAGGCCTTCCACGAGTACATGGCCGGCGGCAACCAGGATCTCATCAACCGCATCACCACCTCGGGCGAACTGACCGAGGAGGACGAGGCCGCCATCCGGCAGGCCGTCAGCGACTTCAAGGGTTCGGTCGCCTACTAACGTCGAGGATGGGACGCCCCTCGAGTCTCGAGGGCGTCCGCTTCGGCGCAGGGCAATCGAGCGACGGTTAGAGGAAGAGACACGACATGGCGGGCGGCGGCACTGTACGAGCCATCCGCGACCGCATTCGGTCGGTCGGGAGCACAGCCAAGGTCACGCGAGCGATGGAGCTCGTGGCGGCCTCCAAGATGCGCCGCGCGCAGGACAACGCGCTGCGCGCTCGTCCGTACGCGGAGCAGATGATCGCCGTCCTTTCGCGCCTCGCATCCGGGGCCGGCGAGGGCGCCGACCAGTCGCACCCGCTTCTCGAGAACCGCGAAGTAAAGTCGGTCCTCTACGTGCACATCACGGCGGACCGCGGCCTCGCGGGTGGCCTCAACGGCAACATGAACCGTGCTGGCGCCTCGCTCCTGCTGGAGTACCAGCCGGACGTAGAGCGCGTGGCCGTGCTGCCGGTGGGCCGCAAGGGCCGCGACTTCTTCCGCCGGTCCGGCATGGAGATCGTCGCCGACTTCTCGGAGCTCGGTGACTTCCCCAACTTCGAGGACATCCGCCCGATCTCGCGGATCATCATGGACGACTTCCTCTCCGGTAAGGTCGACAAGGTCATCATCGGCTACCAGCGCTTCGTGAACGCCGCCATCCAGCGGCCCACGACGGTGCAGATCCTGCCGATCGAACCGCCGGCCGCCGCCGAGGGCGCCGACGCGGCCGCTAACGTCGAGTTCATCATCGAACCGTCGCCGGCCGCGCTGCTGGACACGCTGCTTCCTCGCTTCGTCGAGATGCAGGTGTACGCGGCCATTCTGGAGGCTCGCGCCTCCGAGCAGTCCGCCCGCATGGTCGCGATGCGCCAGGCGACGGACGCAGCGAACGAAATGGCGAACGACCTCACCCTCGCCTACAACAAGGCTCGCCAGGAGAGCATCACCGCGGAACTGCTCGACCTCGTCGGCGGTGTCGCAGCGTTGGAATCCGCGAGTTAGAGCTACGAGACAGGCATCGGGCGAGTTCGTTAGACACTGGAAGACACGCCGCAAGGCGGGAGGCTGATATGGCGACTGGGTACATTCGACAGGTCATCGGTACCGTCGTGGACGTGGAGTTCCCCTCGGGTGATCTCCCCGAGATCTACAACGCCCTGACTATCGACCTCCAGGGCACGCCCCTGATCGCTGAGGTGCAGCAGCACCTCGGCAACAACTGGGTCCGCGCACTCACGCTGGACTCCACGGACGGCCTCGCGCGCGGTGCGAAGGTCGAGGACACGGGCGGCCCGATCAACGTCCCGGTCGGCCCTGTGACGCTCGGCCGCATCTTCAACGTCGTCGGTCAGCCCATCGACCCGGGTGAGCCGATCCCCGCAGATAACGTCCGCTGGGCCATTCACCGCCCCGCCCCGGACTACTCCGAGCAGGAGACCAGCGCCCAGATGCTGGAGACTGGCGTCAAGGTCATCGACCTCGTCGCCCCCCTCGCCCGAGGCGGTAAGGTCGGCCTGTTCGGCGGCGCCGGCACCGGCAAGACCGTCACCAACACGGAGCTCATCCGTAACCTCGCCACGGAGCACGGCGGTCTGTCCGTCTTCGCCGGCGTGGGTGAGCGCTCTCGCGAGGGCAACGACCTCTGGCACGAGATGGAAGAGAACGGGGTGCTCGACAAGACCGCCCTGGTCTACGGCCAGATGAACGAGCCCCCCGGCGTGCGTCTCCGCATCGCCCTGACCGGCCTGACCATGGCCGAGTACTTCCGTGACGAGGAGGGACGTGACGTCCTCTTCTTCGTCGACAACATCTACCGCTACACGCTGGCTGGTATGGAAGTGTCCGCACTCCTCGGCCGCATGCCGTCCGCCGTGGGTTACCAGCCAACGCTGGCCTCCGAGATCGGCATGCTGGAGGAGCGCATCACCTCCACGAAGAAGGGCTCCATCACGTCCTTCCAGGCCATCTACGTGCCTGCAGACGACTACACCGACCCCGGTGTGGCCACGACGTTCGGCCACCTGGACGCCACCGTCACGCTGGACCGCGGCCGCGTTGAGCAGGGCCTGTTCCCCGCCATCTCGCCGCTGACCTCGAACTCCCGAATCCTGGACCCGCTGGTCGTTGGCCAGGAGCACTACGACGTCGCCCGTGGCGTCGTCCAGACGCTCCAGCGCTACAAGGACCTGCAGGACATCATCGCCATCCTCGGCATCGAGGAGCTCTCGGACGACGACAAGCGCGTCGTCGCCCGCGCCCGCCGCATCGACCGCTTCCTGTCGCAGCCGATGTTCGTGGCGGAGCAGTTCACCGGCACCCCGGGCCAGTACGTCCCGGTCGCCGAGACCGTGCGTGGCTTCAAGGAGATCCTCGAGGGCAAGCACGACTCGCTCCCGGAGCAGGCCTTCTACATGGTCGGCACCATCGAGATGGCCGTGGAGAAGGGCGCCCGCATGGCCGCCGAGGAGAACGCTGCGTAGGCGCCCGCCGCGCAGATACCTCGACGGATCGCGAGCAGAGAGCGGTAGGAGACTGACATGCCCCTGAGCCTGAACATCGTGACGGCCCAGCGCTCGGTTCTGGAACGAGACGACGTCACCAAGATCGTCGTCCCGGCCGCCGAGGGGCAGATCACGATCCTCCCGAAGCACGCCGCGCTGCTGTCTGCCCTCGGGATCGGCGAGATGCTCGTGTTCCACGGCAACTCGGTTGACCCCTACGTCATCCACGGTGGCTTCATCCAGGTTCTCAACGATGAGGTCTCAGTCCTCGCCGACGCCGCGGAACACGTCGACGAGATCGACGTCGCCCGCGCCGAGCAAGCCCGCGAGCGCGCTCAGCGGCGGCTCGCGGGCCAGGATCCGGACGTGCCACGCAGTAGCGTGGACGTCCTCAGGGCGCAGCTTGCCGTCCAGCGTGCCCTCGTGCGCGTGCGTGCTCAGCGACGCCACCGCACGGGCCAGCCCTCAATGCGGTAGGGACGCTCGTCGCCTCACCCGACTCAGGCACCGATCGGAGCAGCCCCGCGAAAGCGGGGCTGTTTCGTGGAACTACTGCCGGGCCCCGGACGTAGGAGCGTCACGGCGCTGAGACCCACGTCGAGGGCAGCGCCACGCACCGGCGATGAGTGCGCGCCTAGCCTCAAGTCAGGAGGTAGGCATGAGCACACTTCGGCAACCTCTCGTCCGCGCTCTCATCGTCGCGATCGGGTTCGCGATCTTCCTCGTCACGTTCATCTTCTTTACCGAGCCGCCGGGAGTCCTGATCGGTTCCGCGCTGGGCCTCATCGTGATGTTCCTGCCGTTCGGCTTCGGCCGAGACGCCGCTCCGATGAGCGAGGAGCCGAGCACCTCTGGCCGAGACGATCCGCCCGAGGGGACACGCCGCTCGCGCTCCTAGCCCTCGCCCGCGCTCGCCCCGTGGTGGAGCGGCCTCTATGCTGGGCGCCGTGAGTGCGCACTACGTCATCCAGGGTGGGCGACCCCTCGAGGGTGACGTCACCGTCTCCGGATCCAAGAACGCCGCGCTCTACACGCTGCCGGCGGCACTGCTCACCTCGGAACCCGTCACCCTGCGCAACGTCCCTCGCATCGCGGACATCCGTGAGATGGCCGAACTCTGCGAGTCGGTCGGTGCACAGGTCGAGATCGAGGGCGAGACGGTTCGCATGGTGACGCCCGCGGTCACCTCGGCCGCTCCCCCCGCCGACCTGGTCGCCAAGATCCGCGCCTCGTTCCTGCTGATGGGCGCCCTGCTTGGGCGCGCTGGCGAGGCCGAGTGCGCTGCCCCCGGCGGCGACGTGATCGGCTCGCGACCCCTCGATGTGCACTTCGTCGGCTTCCGCGCCCTCGGCGCACAGGTGGAGCGCCGAGGATCAGCGTGGCGCGCCGCGGGAGGCGCGCTGACAGGCGCACGCATCTTCTTCGACTACCCGAGCGTCCTCGGCACGGTGAACGTGCTCTTCGCCGCGGTGAAGGCTCGGGGAACCTCCACCATCATCAACGCGGCCCCCGAGCCGGAAGTCGAGATGCTCGCGAACCTGCTCATCAGCATGGGCGCCCGCATCTCGGGCCACGGCACCCCTGTCATCACCGTCGAGGGCGTCGAAGAACTCCATGGCACCGACTTCACCGTCATCCCCGATCGTCTCGAGGTCGGGACGTATCTCCTCGGCGCGGTCGCGACGCATGGCGACGTCCGCGTCACGAACGCCGAGCCACTGCACCTCGACAGCCTGCTCGCGAAGCTGCGCGATATGAACGTCACCGTCCAGGTCGACGAGTCCGGGGTGCGGGTGCGATGCCCGGGCGAACTGCAGGCCGTGCAGGTGCAGGCCGTCCCGTACCCCGGCTTCGCGACCGACCTCCACCCACCAATGGCCGCCGCGATGACTCAGGCGAAGGGCGTTTCGATCGTCCACGAGCGCGTCTACGACAATCGCACGCTCTACGTGAACGAGCTGCGGAAGATGGGCGCCCGCATCACCACCGCCGCCGACATCGTTCTCATCGAGGGCCCGACACGCCTCAGCGGCGCAGGCGTCCGCGCGCTGGACATCCGCGCCGGCGCCGCCGTGGTGGTCGCCGCCCTCGCCGCTGACGGGGAGACCACGATCGGGGAGGTCCACCACCTCGACCGTGGCTACGCCGACCTGCAGGAGCGGCTCGCCAGCCTCGGAGCCCAGATCGAGCGACGTTAGGCCGGCTTCCGAAGCTTGACGACGGAGTCACTCGGAGTGCGAAGTCAACGGGTACACGCTAACCTCGCGCGTGCGACCGACGCTCTCAACTTATCCACACCCTGCCGAGGAGGCGCGCGCCCCCGGGCTGCGCGGCGTCGGGACGCATGCTCTCGCTCAGTAAACGCATCGGCATCGACCTCGGCACGGCCAACGTCGTCGTGTACGACCACGACCGAGGCATCGTGCTCGATGAGCCCTCAGTCGTCGCGATCGCCGAGCGCGACAACACTGTCGTCGCCGTGGGCCACGAGGCGCGCTCGATGATCGGGCGGCACCCGGGTGCGATCCAGGTCATCCGCCCCATGCGCGACGGGGTGATCGCCGACTACCTGATCACCGAGGCGATGCTGCGCTACTTCATCGCCAGCGTGGTCGGCCGCTTCAACGTCGTGCGGCCCGAAGTCATGATCTCCGTCCCCGTGGGCGTCACGGGCGTCGAGCAGCGCGCGGTGCGAGACGCCGCCGAGGCAGCCGGCGCCCGCCGTCCGGCGCACCTGATCCCCGAACCCCTCGCGGCGGCGATCGGCGCAGAGATCCCGGTGGGTTCGGCACGCGGGCACATGGTGATCGACATCGGCGGAGGACGCTCCGAGGCAGCGGTGATCTCGATGTTCGGCATCGTCGAAAGCGAATCCGTGCGCGTCGCCGGCGACCGCCTGGACGACGCCATCGCGCAGTACATCAAGCGTCGCCACAACCTCGTGATCGGCGAACGCACGGCCGAGGAGGTAAAGCGCGCGATTGGCGCCGCCATCCCCCTCGACGAGGACCTCACGGCGGGCGTGCGCGGCCGCGACCAGATCACCGGTCTGCCCCGGACGGTGTCGATCCGATCGTCGGAGATCACGCAGGCGATCCAGGACCACCTCGTGACCATCGTGCAGACGGCGCGGCGCGTGCTGGAGCGCACACCTCCCGAGCTCGCCTCGGACGTGATCGACCATGGCATCGTGCTCACGGGCGGTGGAGCGCTGCTGCGAGGCATCGACCAGCTCATCCTCCACGAGACCGGCGTGCCGGTGCACATCGCGGAGGACCCGCTGCGCTGCGTGGCGCGCGGCGCCGGCATGGCGCTCGACTACATCGAGGTCATTCAGCGCTCGTTGCCGACGGAGGAAGAGAACATGATCGGCGAGGCGGCGCGCTAGTCGAGCGGTGCGGGATGCCCTCGGCAGGTGCGAGCGCGAGCGGGGTCAGCCCTCGCGGACGCGCTTCAGGTGGTAGGTCATGCTCTGCAGGAAGAGTACCGGGTTGATGTGGCGGAGCTCCACGTTCGGCGGCGCCTGCACGCGATTCGGGGTGTAGTTCAGGATTGCGCCGACGTGCGCGTCCACCAGGGTGTCCACCACGTCCTGCGCCACCTCGCCGGGGACCGCGACGATCCCGATGTCGACCGGACCGGTCCGCAGGTCGCCCTCGAGCTCTGAGATATCACGCACCGTGCGGCCCTCGATGTCGGAACCGACGAGGGCGGGGTTCGCGTCGTAGAGCGAGATGATGTCGAAGCCCTGGCCCTCGAAGCCGGGGTAGGAGGCAATGGCCCGTCCGAGGCGGCCGATGCCGATGACCGCGACGCGCCACCGCTGGTCGAGGCCGAGGATCTGGCGAAGTTCCGCGGCCAGGCGATGCACGGAGTAGCCGCGCCCCTGCTTGCCGAACCGTCCGAAGTAGGAGAGGTCCTTGCGGATCTGGGCGGGCGTCACGCCGAGCTCGGCGCCCAACTCCTGCGAGGAGACCACCGCGCGGCCTTCACCCTCAAGTCGTGACAGCAGCCGGTAGTACAGCGGCAGCCGATCGATGACGACTTCAGGGATCTCAATCGGCAAGGGCGCCATCCCGTGGGTGAGCGAGAGCGTTCGCGCGGGGTTGGGGGGTGATCTGTTACTGATGATAGCCGCTATATCGGCGTGTGCAATTTCGCACAATCGAGATTCGGCGTGGAGCGTGGCGCAACCGCCAGACCAGTGGCGTAGACCCAGTGGGAGCGCGCCAGAGCGCCTCTACACGCCGTTTCGTCGCGCGCGTGCAGCCATCCAGCCGCCCACGAGCAGTCCCAACCCCCCACCCGCAGCATCGGCGAAGAAGTCCGAGAGCGAGGCCGAGCGCCCCTCGATCGGGATCTGCATGAGTTCAGTGGCGGCGCCAAAGAACAGGATCAGCAGCAGAATCCCGAGGCGAGCGCGCTTCTGCAGCAACGGTGGCAACTGCGCCATCCACAGCGCTCCACCCGCGCCCAGCGGGAAGAACAGCATGAAGTGGAGCAGGCTGTCGCTCCCGAGCTCGGCGGTGACGTTCGGGCGGAGCGTCGCGTAGGCGATCACCACCGCGCTCAGCGCCGTGATGCCCTGGCCGATCTTCCTCAGGAGTTCTGCTCGCATCATGGGAGGGTATTCGCTGAACTCCCTACGGGCTCGGTGCCCGGGGCCGCGACAATCCCATCCCACGCCGCCTCCAACGGCTCTCGCCAGCCCGCCCAATCGATGCGCGCGCCTACAATTGCAGTCTTATGCTCGCCGCTGTCGCCCCTCGTCCCGTGGCCCGTCCCTGGCCGATCGCCGTCGAACCGTGGGGCGGAGTGAGCCCGATGGCTGCTGCCGCTTCGCTGCGAGGGCGTCCCGGCCTCGCGTGGCTGGACTCGGCGATGCCGGGCCCGACCGGACGCTGGTCGATCGTCGCTTCCGACCCCCGTTGGACGCTCACGGCCTACGGGCCGGAGGTGCTGTACGACGGACCCTGCGGCCCTCGGCGGCTCCGACCGGGCGCGCTCCACGCGTTCGCGCGGGCCATTGAGGGCGAACCATCGCACGAGGACGGCGCCGCCAGCGAGGCACTCCAGCAACTCGGCCTGCCGTTCATTGGCGGGGCGATCGGCTACCTCGCGTTCGAGCTGGGCCGCGAGGTGGAGCGGCTCCCTGCCACGACGCTCGACGACGTTGGTGCGCCTGACCTCGCCGTCGGCTGGTACGACGCGGCGCTGGTCTGGGACCACCAGTCGGGGCGAGGCTGGCTGACGGGACGCGCCGACGCCGTCGCCCAACTGCGCACCCGCCTCGACACGCCGGGCGTGCCACCTGGCACCGCGACTGCCGGCCGCCTGCGGGCGAACATGCGCCGCGAGGCGTACCTCGACGCGGTCGGACGCGCACTCGACTACGTCCGTGCGGGCGACATCTACCAGGTGAACTTCGCCCAGCGATTCTCCGCCCCGCTCGAGGGTGAGGGCCTCGATGCCTACCTCCAGCTCCGCGAGGCGAGCCCCGCCCCGTTCGCCGCCTACGTCGACACGCGCGGCGCGTTTGGCGGCGTCGAAGTGATGTCGTCGTCGCCGGAACGGTTCTTGCTCCTCGACGGCGACCTTCTTGAGACGCGCCCGATCAAAGGCACCAGACCGCGAGGCCGGACGCCCGAGGCGGACGCGGCGCTGAGCGCAGAGCTCCAGGCCAGCCGCAAGGATCTCGCCGAGCACGTGATGATCGTCGACCTCGAACGCAGCGACCTCGGGCGGGTGGCGGAGACGGGCAGCGTGTCCGTGCCCGACTTCGCGGCCCTCGAATCCTACCGCCAGGTTCACCACCTGACGTCGACCGTCCGAGCACGGCGCCGCGCCGACGCCTCGCTGGAGGACATCCTCCGCGCTACCTTCCCCGGCGGGTCGATCACCGGAGCGCCCAAGGTGCGAGCGCTGGAGATCATCGACGAACTCGAACCGACCGTCCGAGGCGTCTACACCGGAGCCATCGGCTACGTGTCGGCGCACGGGCGGATGGACATGAACATCGCCATCCGTACGATCACCCTCGCGGACGGAGTCGCCCACCTCCACGTCGGCGGTGCCATCGTCCACGACTCCGACCCCGAGCAGGAGTACGCCGAGACGCTGCACAAGGCGCGCGGCATGGCTCGCGCCCTTGGCGTGACCCTCCCGGACGAGGTGCACCCCGGGGAGCACGAGGCGCACGTGGCAAGCGCGTGAGCGGCGGCATCGCGTGGGTCGACGGTGCGCTCGTCCCCCGCGAGGAAGCACGGGTGTCGGTCGACGACTTTGGCTTCCGGTACGGCCTGACCTGCTTCGAGACGATGCTCGCGCGGAACGGGAACGTCTTCCGGCTGGACGAGCACCTCGTACGGCTGGAGGCCAGCCTGCGGCTCTTCCGTGCCGAACCCCCGACCCGCACCATTCTCAGGCGCGCCGTCACCGCGACCCTCAAGGCGAACGATCTGACCGAGGCGTCTGTCCGGCTCTCCGTCACCCCGGGGACGGGCACCGCGCCGGCCCTCCCCGCTTCGGGTGCGCCGACCGTGGTGGTGACCGCGGATGCCCTCGGTCCGCGTCACCCACGGGAGCGGCTCTGGGTGAGCGCCGTCCGCCTCGATGCCTCCCGGCCGTGGCGAGGGGCGAAGGTCGCGCAGTTCGCGCCGTACCTCCTCGCCCGCGCCGAGGCCGAGGAGCGCGGGGCGGAGGATGCGCTGCTCCTCGACCAGCGCGGTCACATCGCGGACGCGTCGACGGCAAATGCCTTCTTCCTCGTCGACGGGACGCTGCGCACGCCGCCCGAGTCGGACGGGCCGCTGCCTGGCGTCACGCGCGGCGCCGTGCTCGAGGTGACCCGGTCGCTCGGCATCCCTGCGCGGGAGGCGACGGTCACGCTCCACGACCTCGAACTCACGACCGCAGTGTTCCTGACGAGCAGCATCGTGGGGGTCGCGCCAGTCCGCTCGATCGGGTGGGAGGACGCCGGACAGCGCCACCTGTGGCAGTCGTCTGACGCGGCGGGGGAAACGATTGCGGCACTGAGGGAGGCCTACGAGTCATTGGTTCGCTCCAGTACGCAATGAGGGCCGCTTGGGCTGCTGAGACGCCTCGCACGTCCCTCTCTCCCTGTCTTCCACCGTTTTTCTACCGAGTGTTCCCCGGCCCGTCAGCGTTCCGTCAGAATCAGGTACCTGACCGGCCTATCAGATTGTTATTCTTCCGAGCGTTACCAGTTCCTCCCACTTTCGGGAGGTTCACGGGCGGCTGGTACACGACCCACGTCCCACGACATGCGCCCGACGAGTTGCGTGGCTTCGCCTAGCGCAGCCCGTCCGGTGTTCATGCCGATCGCCGGGTCGGGACACGGAGGAATGGTGGCTCGCACATGCGAGCTATGCATCATGGACGGAAACAACAACCACTCTTCGTCATGGGGGCAGGCTCGGATCCTGCTCATCGAGGACGATCCCGACGTGCGCGGCGCAGTCGCCGAGGCACTCGGAGTCCTGGGCTGGCAGACCGAGGGCGTCGCATCGGGTGAGGACGGTCTCGCCGCGTTCGGCCGCTCCGCGTTCGACCTCGTCATCCTCGACCTTGGCCTCCCCGGACTCTCCGGGAGCGAGGTGCTCCGGCAGCTTCGAGCACGCAGCGAGGTCCCCGTCCTGGTCATGACCGCTTCAGGCGGCCTGGACGACCGCGTCAACGGGTTCGATCTCGGCGCTGACGACTATGTCGTGAAGCCGTTCGAGATCGCCGAACTCGAGCGCCGTGTCCGCGCCATCCTTCGTCGCACCACCGGCCCGAGGCCTGATGACGTGCTGCACGGACCCGGTGACATCCGCCTCCTCCTCCGCGCCCACGAGGCCTACGTCGGCGAGGAGCAAGTCCACCTCACCCCTAAGGAGTTCGAGGTGCTGCGCGTCCTCCTCGCGCGTCGCGGCGAGGTGATCCCGCCTGACGACCTCTCCGTGCAGATCTGGGGATACGAGACCTTCGGCTCGCGCAACTACGTCGAGGCCCACGTCTCGAGGCTGCGCGGCAAGCTCGCGGAGTGCGGCGCGGACGGCGTGATCGGCACCGTCCGCGGCGTCGGATACATGGTGCGATAGCGCGTCGTCGTTCCGAGCGAGACAGGTGGCGCGTGCGGTGTATCCTCACCGCGCTATGACGACATCCTCACCTTTCACCGCCATCCAATCCGAGTCCAGTGACCCCGCATGGTTCGAGGTCGAACGGTCCATCGTCGAACCAGCCGGAGGGCGAGTCATCGTCCAGCGTTGCGCCGATCAGGACGAACGTGCCGAGCTGCTGAAGGACGCGCAATGCGTCCTCGTCGGCGGCGCGAAGATCGACGGGCCGCTCCTCGACCGGCTGCCGAACCTCGAACTGATCATCCGCTACGGTGTCGGCCTCGACTCCCTCGACATTCCCGCAGCCACGGAGCGCGGCGTCGTCGTCGCGCACTACCCCGACTTCTGCCAGCCTGAGGTCGCCAACCACGCGCTCATGCTGCTCCTCGCCGTCGCGAGGAAGCTCATTCCCCACGATGCCGCCGTCCGCTCGGGCGCCTACCGCAGCGTGCCACTGCCGGTGTCGCCGGCGCTCACCAACGAAACGCTCGGCATCGTTGCCCTCGGGAACATCGGGCGGCAGATGGCGAAGCGCGCGCAGGCACTCGACATGAATGTCCTCGCGTACGACCCGTACATCGACAAGGCGGTGTTCGAGGCGATCGGCGTCCGCCAGGCGCCCTCGTTCGAAGCGCTGCTCGAGGAGTCCGACCACATCTCCGTCCACGCGCCCCTGACGCCCGAGACGAACCGGATGTTCGGCGCGGACGCCTTCCGCCGCATGAAGCCGAGCGCCATCTTCGTGAACACGGCGCGCGGCCCCATCGTGCAGCTCGACGCACTCGTCGAGGCGCTCCGCAACCGCGAGATCGCGGGGGCGGGCCTCGACGTGTTCGAGGTGGAGCCGATTGGCCCGAACCACCCGATCTACGAGTTCGACAACGTGGCGCTGACGCCGCACTCCGCGTTCTACTCGGAGTTCTCGAACCGCCACATCAAGGAACGCATCGGACAGACCATCGTCGAGTTCATGAGCGGGAAGTGGCCCACCGTCGCGACGCTTCCGAACCGCAACGAGGTCAAGCCGAAGCGCCAGCTCTCCTAGTAGGCGGGCACCTCACCCAGCACCTCAGATCGAGGCAGTCGACAGAACAGGTACGTCGCCGCGCGCGCCCCTCGGAGCGTCGTGGCACCAGCGCGAAAGGGACCCCATGCGACCGAACACCACTCTGCGAGCGTGGCGAGACGGCAAGCAGACGATCGGCGCGTGGCTGAGCGCCCCCGACCAGCACGCGACGGAGGTGATGTCGCACGTCGGGTTCGACTGGCTCTGCGTGGACATGCAGCACGGCATGATCGGCGTTGAGTCCGCGATGGACATGCTCCGCGCGATCTCGACGACGGACACCATCCCGTTCGTCCGCGTCCCGTGGAACGAGCCGTGGATCATCATGAAGATGCTGGACGCCGGCGCGTACGGCATCGTGGTGCCGCTGGTGAACAACCAGGAAGAGGCCGAGCGCGCCGTGTGGGCCGCGAAGTACCCGCCCGCCGGTGGCCGCTCCTCCGGTCCTGCCCGCGCCACGCTCTACGCCGGCTCCGACTACCAGGCCCACGCGAACGATGAGATCGCCGTGGTCGTCATGATCGAGACGCCCGAGGGTATCGAGAACCTCGACGAGATCCTCGCGGTGCCCGGCGTCGACGCCGCGTACGTCGGCCCCTCGGACCTCGCGTACGCCCTCGGCATGACGCCCACGGGCGACAACGCGGACGAGAAGCACCGGCAGGTCTGCATGGACATCATGGAGG
>Ga0114916_1001184_pt1 | contig 15401 bp, 20 predicted proteins | sample MalvirAntarct_66_FD_83501 | JGI IMG/M metagenome (GOLD analysis project Ga0114916, IMG submission 83501) | Marine viral communities from the Global Malaspina Expedition - Malaspina viral metaG Antarct_66 | ecosystem: Environmental > Aquatic > Marine > Oceanic | place: West Anvers Island... | reverse complement strand
CTCATGACTACACTAAAAGTAATTTGCTCAACATGAATATAATCAACGTCTGATGCTTTTATCATTACTTATCCTCCCAATTTAAACATTCAATATCAGTTCTTAGATACACCCCTGAACCATAAGTCGCTTGTTCGTATGACATACCTTTTTGGCATACGACTTCGTTAGGTGTGGTACTTTCTTCCCACCGCTCGTAGATATATAATAGCCCCATACCTACTAAGTTACCAATTAATAATCCTGTTGCTAACCACGTTCCATTGTTATTCTTCATCTTCGATCTCCATATGGGTTTAAGTGTGTGTCATCTATTTCTGATGGTGCATAGGATAGTTCCATTTGTTCATGACTCCCTTGCTCTAACAAAATTTCAGTAATTTCTGAAACAGCTAAATCATACTCATCGTCTGCAAGTTTGTATGGTAAGTTACGACCGCATATCATATAGGTAACTCTCTCTATATGAATTTGGTCATAGTCCTCCACACTATACTCAATATCTACAGTCACCTTGATTGGTACACCAAAAGCATCATTTACCATACCGTGTAACTCATGACTATCGTTCATGACCTCTCTCCGAATTGTGGAACAAGAAATTTCTTGAAGGGAGTTTGGTTCATTCGCAACCTAAACCAACCAACAATGTTCTGTTCGTCGTTTGTCACCTCGCGTATATAGTTATCTATATCACACATTTTTTCCACTTGCTGCTTAGTAAACTTAACCGCAAAAGCTTTTGGTTTAGTTGATAAAGTTCTCATTTGTATTGACATAAACTGAAGATACATATCGTCGTTCTCATCTTCACATATCAAAAAGAAATCGTCATCGCGTGTCCCTACACCAGTTAGATATTCTCCTACCGCTACCAACCGCAGCAGGGATATTTTCTCGGCGTGGTCAGTAGGTATAAGATGCTTGTGTTCTTTAAGACTCTTACTTCTGTATATCTTCATTAAAATTTCTCCATTATTGCAGATACCCTACTTACTACATCTGTTCTTAGTTGCGGGCTTAACCTTAGTTCCTCAGCAGATACACCTGATAAGGACTTTTCTAGTTCCTTACGAGCGTTCTCTAGCTTTGGGTCATTAGTTACATTAAGCTTAGATAACAAACTTGTCAAGTCTAAGGCATTATCAATAAGACTGTCACGAAATATTTTCTTATCGTTACCACCTAAACGCTCTACCATATGTTGTAGTGTGGTGTGTAGTCGTGACCACGCGTCACCTACTGCATGTTCAACCCTACTAGTATATGCATCTTCATACTCTGACTTCATCTGAGACTTAATATCGTCAGCTATGTCAACCCTAAAATCTCCTGCTTCTGGTACAGGCATGATGGTATAACGCATAGCGTACTTATTTCTTATCTGTTCAGCATCAGGATACTCTGCTCTGTCAAACAATTTACCTAAGTTGTAAGCCATCATAGTAACTATGCGAGGATAGTTAACTAAAAACTCATTGACTCGTTCATTAAACTGCAGTTCATAATCGGCCAACTGTGTTTTGTAGTCAAAGAAATTACTCATCGGTAAGAGACGTGTGCCTGTATCTGACCATGGTAATGTTTGTCTACCATGCCAATCTCTAATCTCACTCGCAAGCTTACCTATCTTAGCTAACTGTTCCGAACCTGCTAACAAGTGTTTGTTGTAATTACCCGCACTTACCTGTGTGTTCTTGTTAACATCAATCTCTTTAGATACACTTCTATCTAACTTACGTGCAGTCCACATAGATATGTTAAGGTCTATAAGTACTGCGCTTGTAGCTATACTGATATTGCTCATAATGTTTCTCCTTTTATGAATAAATAAATCTTGCTTCAGTGTTGCGAATTGCAGGGGTTGTACCACTTTGACCTAGGCGTTCATCAAGCGGTGTAATAATTGTGTACTCTGTTTGTTTCCCTGACTCTATTGCGTCAGCTAATTCGAGTATATGATTACTTGTTTGTATAATTTTTAAATTTTTATTACGAACCATATCCCTAATGCAGTCTTCTGCCAATCTATACATGGCATGGGCGAATATGTGAGCCTTCTCCTTCTGCGTTATATCCGACAGTGGGGTAATAAAATTAGGATGATAATCTGTACCAGAATCATACCCATTATAATAATCAACACGTTTTTCTGATGTTATAAATGACATCACCGTAGGTATACACTCTATTTTTTTATCACTAGTGTCTGATAGCTTTAACAAGGCTAGGGTTTTTTTAATTTGATCCCATACTTTGCTATCTTGCGGTATATTCTGCCACACTAATTGCCTATGGTTAACACAACCAAAAAACGCAGATTCAGTATCGTGCATGAAAGCATGAGCTGTAATTTGCGATGGCAAAGATGTGGTCCAGCTATCGTGATTAAATACACCCCCACGTAAATTTTTAACAATACGTGTTATTTTGTGATGCCCTAACATGTTTAAGTCTATTGTTACTGATACATTTTTTAGTGCTCTTGCGGTACTCATTGGTATACTAAATGCCATGTGATTCTCCTTAGTTATTGTCTAAATGAATAGTCTTACCGTGTGGCGATAGGGTTGTACTTTCTGTCACAACCCAAAGAGTGGGGTGTTGCCACGAACCTCCCCAGTCATTCTCTACGTAGCCGTCAGTCAATATTAGTATTGCTTCAGGCTCTAAGTTCTTTTCCTGTATAAATTTGTTAACACACCCTACCGTAGTGCCACCTCCACCAACTGGCTTAGTGCTATCAAACAAACTTTCGTACTGACCCTCTTCGTAAACTTCGTGACGGGCTACATTTGAATCCCAGTACAAAAGGTCAACTCGTTTAGGTCGTACCTCACTACACACAGACACAACCTCTGACAAAAAGAGTTGAAGTTCTTTAGCACCGATCGAGCCTGATGTATCAATAGCCACTACAAGATTGCCCATGCTTTCCCCTACAGTCGAAGGCATATAGATGTCTTGACCTATGAAACGCTTAGAAGGTCTGCGCCATGTACTATAGTCTTTACTACGGCATATCGATGTCATGTACTCACGTAACTGTGCACGCCAATCAACCTTTGGCTTGAGTATCTTATCAACAGACTGGTTAACTTTACCGCCTAACTTACCCCTGATAATCTCACCTTGGCGTAGTGCTTGGTCAATAGCCTTTTGAGTTTGTACTTGTTCTTCTGCAGTCAATTTATCTGCCCCATCAAAGTCATGCGAGTCAAGAGACTCACCATCTTGAGGTTCGCCATCATCTTGTTTCTGTTTAAGCAGTGTGTATATCTGCTTAGTAGTCATGTTGGCATATTGTTTGTCATACAACCCTCCATCAGGCATCTCGGCAAATAGTGGGTTAGTATCTTGTGCATTGACAATGCTTGCATTGACAACATAGTCCGCAGCCATGTTTGTTAGTTGCGGGTCTTGCTTAAACAAAGTCTTCCATATATGCATGTGTTGAAAAGCTTTGTGTATTGCTTCGTGTAACACAATGAAGTTAAGTTGTTTGTCAGTCAGAGTCTCAATAAACTCTGGGTTATACACAACATCTCTACCGTTAGTCCCTGCCGTAGGAACTCTGTCAGAGAACTCAACCTTACCTACCGATAGTACCCCTGAGAACATACAAAATTCTGGGCTACGCATGATAGCTATGTGTGACTTTGTGACTCTATCTTGTGGTGTCATTCTTATCTCCTAAAAGAATTGCTCGTTTTTAATTGCCCAATCAACGAATGGTTTGTTTTTAGACATCATAGTTTTCTTGCTTGATGCCATGATGTTTACCCCAAATAACGCTTGTATCTCCATAGGTAGTCGTTGCATATAAGTTACCCAAGCGTCTACATTCTTTGGTTCTAATGACGCTAACTCTCTCATAACAAGTATGACTTGTGCAGACGGGTCGTTTGGTATCGTAGCTAATGTTGGCGACGTGTATACACTCTCGCGTGTTGGTAGGCTATCAGCTAAGCTAAAGTACGCGGACATATCTCTCGCGGCTGATTCACCTATCGTACCTGCAAGTCCTGCCATCGTAGCGTTCATGCCTAACTTTTCTCTGTGCTCTACAAGCGGTGATGATTGAGCTAATGACCTAGCCGAACAGAAGGCATCTTGTTGTCTGTTTGGGTGGTATATATACATGTTCTCCTTTTGTGATTCGTCTGTATAGCTAGCCATACAATGTGGAAACTGTGAAACCCATGCAATAATCTCAGGTGCTACATTGTTATCAATAGCCCAAGGTGTCCACTCCTCTGCTGATGGTGGTGATACTACAACCTGTGTCACTCTGTTTTTAACGTGTGCTTTCATGTGGTCGCCTACCACATCAGTCGTTAAGTTACCTGTTGAAAACACGATTGAGTCAGGGTGCAAATCTACATTACCTAACCTACGTTCCTGCATAATGGGCAGTAGCATGTTCTTGACTGGTTCACTAGCTTTTGTTATCTCGTCAAGCATAATGATAGATGGTCTACCTGTATGTAACTTGAAACGCTCGTTCGGATAAAACGCTGTCGACTTCTGTTCATGATTGATAACAGGCATAGCTATGTCACCTAAGTCGATGTCGGCACAATCTATATACACAGAGTCGTGTGTTGGAAAGCGTTGTGCTAGAGCCTTAAGAACTGACGACTTGCCAATTCCAGGATTACCTTTCATGTGCACTGTTACCTTATTGCCTGTTGTAGCAATGAGGTTTTCTACTTCTGCAAGTGTTACTGTTAAATTACTCATACTTAGTTCTCCTAGTGTTGTGTTCACTTTGCGAATATAAATTCGTGAAGTGAACGGTTGTAGATGCTTGCATTATGCTCGCACCAAAACTTGATTATTCAAATAAGGCAACATAACCATTTTATTAAACTCTCTCTCAAAGAGATATTTAATCCTTTTAAATGTAGGGTGACGTAACATTCTATTACCCACTACTTTAGGGCTAGTTGAACAGGCTGAAATATATAATTCCATAAATATAACTGACTCCCAAGGGTTCTTCTCTGCCTTAGTGAGTACCGCAAGCCACCATCGATCGAAAATAGTAAATCTTTTTGCGGCGGGGTGGTATGGCATATCACACTGTGACAGGGCAAGATTAAACTCTGCTAGTTTATTGTTGTGATATTTATGAAACAACTCGTTGGTTACTTCCTGTGGCATCAGCTTGGTCATAGCTTGTGCGTATTTTAGAAACCTATGCTTTTTACGCAATCGAGTCATTTGTTTTCTATCAACTTTATATTTTATGGGGTAGACAAACTGATTGTCAGATATCGCAACAGAGCTATCTTCTTTCACTGAGTCATGATATTGAAATTCCATTCGATTCTCAGAGTCGCCCACGTACATTGTCTCCCTATGTGACCGTATCACTAGGCTAAGGTCGTGAGGTGGTGTCCAATACTCAGAGTAATCTCGTGGTACAAAACCACCTGTTACCCAATCAATCTTGCTAACCGTTAGAGGTGAGAAGTCACAGATTGTTTTACGTGTTGTATTTGTATTCCAACCACACAGCGATATGTTGTAGTGTGTTGGGTAGTAAACAATTACATCACTGCCATGTAATCTCACCGTGTACACATCGCCAACATCAACATCACTACTTCTGAAAATTTGTTGGTTGCGACAACGCTTGTTATACAGACGTCGTACTCTATCTGAATCTCCATTGACGTGAGGTATTTGTTCGAAAGCTTTTACTACATCTTGATAACTTCGTGGGTACATATTATTTATGGTCTTGATACAACGTGTCGTACGCATGTGTTTCTCCTTGTTGGTTCACTTTGCGAATAAATCTTCGTGAAGTGAACATTGTTAACGACGTAAAAATAGGGACACTCGTCCCATTCAATAAACAGTATAGCACGTATACTATACATTGTCCAGTAGATGTGAACTCTACTTTATTTTTTTGTGGATAGTCATACCTAAGTGATACACTTTTCTATGACCTGTTAATTTAAGCCCAGCTAAAAATTTGTCTCTTGGGTATAACAAGTCTTGTAATCTGTTGCTTTTCTTAGATGTGTATACCAGTATATCGCTTGAGTACTTTCGCCTATAATCGATAAGTCCATCAGCTAACATAGTGGGTAGTAGATGTATGCAAGATACAGGTGAATCCATACCTAACCAATCTATTATTTCTTTTGGCGTTAGTTCTTTGTTCTTAAGTTCAGTTACTACCTTATTGCATATAGCAGTATAGTCATATTTTTCACCTGCTATAACGTATGTTCTGGTTTGAGATAGTCGTTTAGTTGGGTTACTTTGTTTCTTAGTCATGATATTAGTTCCTTTATTTTTGATTGTACTTCATATTCAAACTTATCCTCTGTGCAAGTGGGTGAATCATCTTCTATATCGGTCCAAGACCTTAAATAATTATTGCTCTCAGGTGATTCAGTGTGTTCTATATCATCTGGTTCTTCACCAATACGTATAAATTCAACTCCAAGTTCTAATTCTTCTGCTTTAGCCATAAAATCCATCCATAAAATTACGTCATCATAAGTTTCATACCACTTTACATCTTCGGCGTCGAAAGTTATCTTCGTCCATAGCGTTGATGATTCTTTGTCTTGAGTATTTGGCCATTTCATTTCCAAAGTACCTATACTCATACATGAGCCCCACACTTTATCTATGTTCTTGTTGTCTGGTGCTAATTTATCTAACGCTAACATTCCTGTTACTACATCTTTGTCTCCGTAAATTAAACACTTTACTTGGCTACGATACCCCATTATATTCTCCTTAGTTAACTTCGTTAGTCTTCGCAATTACCGTTGATGCAAAAGCGATTAGTATTACTGAGCATGTCATTTTCTAACTGTTCGATCGTTTTTTTTAACTCGCTGTCGTCGCTTTCGTTCTCCAGATTTTGGAGTGCGACTATAAAACCTTCGTACTCTAGAGTCATGTCTTCACCATAGACTGTGTTCCATGTTTCTTTTATTTGTTGCAATGTATACATTGGTGACCGTTTATTCTCTGTACTCATAGTGATACTCCTAATAAATATCCAATTGCCATTGACATAGCACTACATAATAAACTCATACATACCATGTCCCAAAAACAAACTCTCTTTACTTCTGCTATCCTTCTTTCTACATCTATTTCATCAATTTCTGCCCATACTTCCATAATGTTTCTCCTAAGTGTGAGTTCACTTTGCGAATAAATCTTCGTGAAGTGAACGTGGTTTTTTAATTAAGACACCCTTTAATTAGACACAGATTAAAGAATAGTATAAATGCTACAGGTAATAATAATGCGATAGCTCCACCGAACCACGCGTTACGATTTAATCTCTTTTCCATTTCTCGATATGTTTCATTGTTATCATTTTTCATAGTGCGATTCCTTTTAGTAGTTAAGTAAGTAGGCGTGTGTTCCCACATCCTATACACCATTATAGCAATATTTCAAGACATTGTCCATTCAATGTGAACCCCAGTCGTTTGCTAAATCGGCTAACTTTGCCTTGTCGTTCTCTGGTTCAACTCGCTTAACTTCGTTCCTATCTATCATAATCTTTATATATTCCCACCCATAATTGGGCATTGGTGAATCACCTCGTTCCCATCTTTGCCATGTTCGGTGTGTCACTCCCATGAAATTTGCACAGTCTTGTTGCGAAAGATTTGCACGAAGTCGAACCCCTTTAATCTCATGGTGTGATGGTGCTTTTTTAATTTCGATCGACATAATAACCTCTCATTTGTTTAAGTGGATTTTAATTATATCAGCTTTTGCGACAATATGTCGTGTGTATTAATAACGTGTAGTTAAGTCTGTGTGTGTTTGGGTAGAAAAGACGACACCCTGTCGTATCGTATGTGACAATATGTCGTGTAAAATAAGACAATATGTCGTAAAAGCGACAATATGTCGTGGACAATATGTCGTATAGTGTGACAATATGTCGTGGACAATATGTCGTGTTGAGGGTACTAAGTGGACGGTGTCTTGTAATAGGCGTGATTAGTAGACTTTGTTAACTTCGTTGTAACCTATTGATTACACAGTAATAATACATGTTTAATTAATGTCTAACATTACACCGTAACTCATTGATTATTAAGTAATATTACATGTCTCGTTAACTTCGTTACATGTGTTATATTATGTAACCTATTGATTATGCAGTAATATTACATTATTACAGGCATATAGCTTAAAACAGCATTGCGCCAACGGCGTTCACGAAGGGAAACATTTTCAAAACTATTTTTAAACCTCAGAGGACTATATATAACTGTAATAGTGTAATAATGTAATATTACAAATTTAAATAATTTAAAATCAATAGCTTATATGCTTAATATAATAATACACGTTAACTTGTCTACCTGTAATAATACATCAAACCTGTAATATTACTGCGTAATCAATAAGTTAACGAAGTCATAACTAATTTCGATCGAAAGCTCACTATCTTTCGATAGTACGGTCATAAATATTGGGGGTAAAATATTTAACGTGGTTCACTTCGCGAATTAATTTTCGCAAAGTGAGAACGAAAAAAAACCCCGTCCAGAACGAACGAGGTTTTTTAAGTTAGCAGATTATGCTATTTTGATTTACTGGATAACTTGACAATCTTCGCGAATTGTTCAGGGTTAGATTTTAACCACTGTAGACTTGCGACTTCATTAACTGTAAGTTTACCTATCCATTTTTTCAACGAAGTTTTTACGGCGGTTAATGCTTTTCCATCTTCGTTTTTAATTTTCTGTTCGTCAACTTTTGTACGGCGGTCGAGCTCAGTTTTAATTTGTTTCGCTCTGGTATAATCTTCATTCGTCGACGCGGTTATTTTCTGCTCCGTTAATTCCTCGTCTGATAATTCCAAAAGGTCAGCTCTAACTTTTGCATTTATTTGAGCAGACTTCGAAGGGGCTCGTGGAGTTTCAATATCACGTTCGCGTGTAGCCCACGTCCAGAAGTCTTGCCAGACTTTCGTTGCAGTTGATTCTTTATAACCAAACCCTGGATTTGTTTCGTCGTCTTTTCTTTGCTGTAATAAATATATTACTTGAGCCCTGGTTGATTTATATTCATCATAAACAATTGCAACGGCGGGGTCTGGTTGTAACTGTAATAAAATTGAATCTATAATATTACCGAACGCTACCGCGTGATTATTTTGTGCCAGTAACCCCGCAGTGTTGTCAGCATGTAAACCATTTGCAACCGAACGTGCAAATTTAAGTGATGCTGGAGTGTATACAATACCTTTTGAATCTTTTCTGTTATTAACTGTACTCATGGAAACTTCTCCTTGTGTTATCGAATGGCTTAATTGCTACTCGATTAAGTACATTATATGTCAACTAGTAGACAAAGTCCATTCGATATAAAACAATGATGAGTTCACTTCGCGAACCACCATTCGCAAAGTGAACCCGATGGAATCCCTCTCGTATCAAGCGATACAGAGCACAACGCTTGGAACTCCGCACTATGACTGGCTCACAGCTCACCGCCTTGTCATGACTAACCATGACCGTAGCACACAAAGCACACATTGTCAAGTTTTTGAAACGCGGTGACAGCAAGGGTACTGGGGGGGCACACACGCATTTTAAATTTGGGACTCCCTCACGCTCTATACAGTGAACCCCACGCAAATAATAGAACTTTTTCGGGGTTTGTGCATAGACAATGTCTAGAACCGCCCCACCCCTAAAATAAAAGGCCTATTAAAAAAATAATTATAAAAAATTTTTCAAACGCGAATAAGTATCACTGCCACATGAATAAATAAACCCAGGTAAAATATGCAAATGCATAATATATCTATATACACAATGTTTTTTCTTTTACTGTTTGCTTATTGCCTTTGTCTAATTAGTTAGTTATACTCATTAGAATAACGCATCTGATGCGCAATGAATGAGGTACAACATGCCGCTAACAGTTATACCAGAGGACAACACACCTCTGCCTGATGACTTTGAAGAAGAAAAACCAACTACGTTTAACTCCAAAGTTAAGGTAGCTGCCGCTACGGCTAAAGTTTTGATGGACGCCGGCGCTGAAATTCCAACAAGCACAGAAGAAAAAATAGATGCGGAAGGCTTATTTAAGGCTTTTACCGATCCAGAGGTTGACGCTAAGTTAAACGCTGTAACCAATAAGCACTTACAAACTCCCGCAACAGTTCAGCACTTATATCAGATGATAAATGACTATGATCATCAGGTTATTGACGAGGCCGTGCAACTACGTAGATTTATCACAAACAAATTAATAGAGGACACGGGACACACCGATGCTCGACACAGACTTAGAGCTTTAGAATTGCTAGGTAAAATTTCAGACGTTGGGTTGTTTAGTGAAAAGACAGAAATAAGCGTTAAGCATTCATCTACCGAAGATCTAGAAAGCCAAATCAAAGCTAAAATATATAAATTGCTCGGAGAAAACAAAACTATAGACACATCATTTGAACGTATAGATGAAGAAGTTGGCTCTGCTGATGACGAAGTTAACTAAATGAACCTAGATATTCCGGGATTAAGTGACACAGAATTACAGCAAGCACTAACGCAGTTAACTTCGTTACCTAAACATGAACAGTTAGAGCTACATACCATGTTGGAACAATTAGACAAGGTAAAATCTATCGAGAAAAGTCAAAATACTTTTTTAGATTTTGTTCACCAAGTGTATCCTGGCTATAAAGTGGGAGCTCACCACGCAAGATTGGCTAAGATTTTTGAAGATATAGCAAACGGTAAGAAGAAACGAGTCATTGTTAACATAGCGCCTAGACATGGCAAGTCAGAATTGATTTCATATCTAGCACCCGCTTGGTTTTTGGGCAAACACCCAGATAAAAAAGTAATTATGGCGTCTCATACCGCTGATTTAGCGGTTAATTTTGGTCGTAGAGTTAGGAATTTAGTAGGCTCAGACCCGTATAAGGAGGTATTTCCAAATGTTGAGCTTCAATCAGATAGTAAATCGGCTTCGAGATGGGGTACAAATTATGATGGCGAGTACTTTGCTATCGGAGTTGGCGGTGCGTTGGCAGGTAGGGGTGCAGATTTGTTTATCATTGATGATCCGCATTCGGAACAAGACGCAAAACTGGGTAAACCAGAAGTGTTCTTACCGGCTTGGGAATGGTTTCAATCTGGTCCTATTCAGCGCCTTATGCCTGGCGGTGCTATTATTGTTGTTATGACTAGATGGTCTAAATTAGACCTGACAGGACAGATAGTTAACCAGATGATTAAGAATGACGACGTAGATGACTGGGAAATTGTAGAGTTTCCGGCTATAATAGAAGATAAGCTAGGTGAACAAAGAGCGTTATGGCCAGAGTTTTGGCCGTTAGAAGAATTACAGAGTAAAAAAGCTGCACTAGACCTAAGATACTGGAACGCACAGTACATGCAGAACCCAACTTCAGAAGAAGGGGCACTTATAAAGCGTGAATGGTGGAACATATGGGAAGAAGAAGATCCACCAGACTGTGAGTTTATAATAATGACATTAGACGCGGCGCAAGAAGCTAATACTAGAGCGGATTACAACGCATTGACGACGTGGGGTGTATTTTTTAACGAAGAAACAAATAACTACGCTATAATATTACTTAACGCCATAAAAAAGCGATTAGAATTTCCAGAACTTAAGCAGTTATGTTTAGAAGAGTATCAAGATTGGGAACCCGATGCATTTATAGTAGAAAAGAAATCTAATGGTGCAGCGCTATACCAAGAATTTAGAAGAATGGGTATTCCAGTGGGTGAGTTCACTCCGGGGAAAGGCCAAGACAAGATAAGTCGGGTAAATGCTGTATCAGATTTGTTTAGCGGGGGTGTTGTATGGGCTCCCGATAGGCGATGGGCAAAAGAAGTAATAGAAGAATGTAATGATTTTCCAAGTGGAGCTAATGATGACTTAGTTGATTCCACTACTTTGGCATTAGCTCGCTTTAGACAAGGCGGATTTATAAGATTGCCGAACGATGAAGAGGATGAACCAAAATTATTTAGAGGTCGTGGTCAGAAGAAACACTACACATTATAAGCAGAGGAAATTTTATGAAAGGCGTTAAACATTATACAAAAGACGGAAAAGAACATAAAGGTTCAACTCATAAGATGTCAGATGGTACATTACACACAAATAAAACACACACTAAAACATCAAAGAAATTAGTACATTTTAAAGAATTATCACAAGCAGCAAAAAAAAGAGCGAAGGGATAAAATTATGGCAGACGTAGATAAAGGATTATATGCAGCTCCAGTCGGAATAGACGAGATGGCTGAATCAGAAGAACCTATTGAAATAGAAATAGAAGATCCTGAAAGTGTAACTATTAATATTGGGGATACTGAAATAGTTATTGATGCAGATGCAATGGAAGACGAAGAGTTTAATAAAAACTTAGCTGAAGAATTAGATGAAAAGTACTTAACAGAATTGTCATCAGACCTGCTAGAAGATTTTAGTAATGACGTTAACTCTAGAAAAGATTGGTTAGAAACTTATGTTGATGGCTTAGAGCTATTAGGACTTAAGATAGAAGAAAGATCTGAACCATGGGAAGGTGCATGTGCTGTGTATCACCCTCTACTCTCCGAAGCATTAGTTAAATTCCAAGCAGAAACAATGATGGAAACTTTCCCTGCAGCAGGCCCGGTAAAAACATCTATTATAGGTAAAGAAACTCCAGAGTGTATTGAAGCATCTCACCGTGTTCAAGAAAACATGAACTATCAACTCATGGATAAAATGCCAGAGTATAGACCTGAGCATGAAAGAATGTTATGGGGTCTAGGATTAGCGGGTAATGCATTTAAAAAAGTTTATTATGACCCAGCATTAGAAAGACAAGTTTCTATATTTGTGCCAGCTGAAGATATGGTTGTACCATATGGTTCTTCTAATTTAGAAACAGCTCCACGCGTAACTCATGTTATGAGAAAGACCGAACAAGAAATTCACACTTTGCAACAAATGGGTTTTTATCGTGACATAGAACTGGGTGAGCCATCATATGACTTAGATGCGGTAGAAAAAAAGATTGCGGAGCAAATGGGTTTTGATGCGACTAATGATGATAGATACAAAATATTAGAAATGAATGTTAACCTGGACTTAGAAGGTTACGAAGATGAAGATAAAGAAGGTAAAACAGGAATAGCTATTCCATATGTAGTTACTATTGATAAAGGCACGCAAGAAATATTAGCTATACGTCGTAATTGGAAGCAAGATGATAAGTTAAAAAAACGTCGTGAGCATTTTGTTCATTATGGATACATTCCAGGATTTGGGTTCTATTGCTTTGGTCTAATACATTTAATTGGCGGCTTCGCTAAATCAGGAACTATGCTTCTTCGTCAGTTAGTTGATGCAGGTACACTATCAAACTTACCGGGCGGATTTAAAGCCAGAGGTTTACGAATTAAAGGTGATGACACACCAATTGGTCCCGGAGAGTTCCGCGATGTAGATGCTCCTTCTGGTTCAATTAGGGATAACATAATGATGTTGCCTTATAAAGAACCAAGTCAAGTGCTTGCAGCTTTAATGGATAAGATTGTTGAAGAAGGTAGACGCTTTGCTTCAGCTTCAGATATGAAAGTATCTGATATGTCAGCTAACTCTCCAGTAGGTTCTACTCTTGCAATATTAGAAAGAACATTAAAAGTAATGTCCGCAGTTAATGCTCGTATATATTACTCAATGAAAAAAGAGTTTTTATTGCTTAAAAATATTATTGCAGATTATACAGATCCCAATTATCAGTATGACCCTTCAACAGGAACACCTGGAGCTAAACAATCTGATTACAATAAAGTAAATCTTATTCCTGTAGCTGATCCCAATGCTGCAACTATGGCACAGAAGGTTGTACAGTATCAAGCAGTTATGCAAATGGCTCAACAAAATCCTGACATATATGATTTAAAAGAACTTAACCGTCAAATGTTAGAAGTGTTAGGTGTAAAAAATATTGGAAAACTTATTCCAACTGATGACGACATGACACCTACTGATCCAGTATCAGAAAATATGAATATATTAAATGGTAAACCAGTAGAAGCATTTATCTACCAAGACCACAAAGCTCATCTTGCAACACATATGGCTTTTAAGGGTGATCCACAAATTGCTGAAGTAGTAGGACAAAGTCCAAAAGCAGCAGTTATTGCATCAGCTCTTGATGCTCATTTAGCAGAACATTTAGCTTTTCAATATAGGCAACAGTTAGAAGAAACACTTGGGGTACCATTACCACCACCAAATGAATCATTACCAGAAGATGTGGAATTAGAAATATCTAGACTATCATCAAGAGCCGGACAACAACTATTAACTGCTCAAGAAAAAGCTGCACAAGAAAAAGCTGCACAACAACAAGCTCAAGATCCATTGATTCAAATGCAACAGCAAGAGTTACAAATTAAACAAGAAGAATCTCAAGCTAAGTCTCAAAAAATGCGAGACGATACACAACTTGATGTAGCTAAGTTAGAACTAGAAAAACAAAAACTAGAGTTAAATACAAAATTAAAAACTACAGAAATAGTTTCTAAAACTGAACTTGATGGAGCTCGACTCCAACTTGATGCAGCGATAGCAGAAGAAGAAACAGAGTATAAAACAAATGTTGCGGTAGCTGAAAACATGATAAGAGGCGCAGAGATAAGTCAAACTCAGGTAGAAAACCAAACTAAAACTGAGATAGATGCGGCTAAGTTTGAAGCCCAGCAATATGCAAAGGGTGTTGAAATGGGAATGAACCAAACAAACACAGCTGCGGACTTAAGTCTGCGGGAAGAAGAATCTAAGTCGCGCAATGCAACTAAGATAAAAGCAACAAAACTTAAGGATGAAACTAAACTAAATATAAAGGAATAAAAAATGGTCAAGGAAACGTTAATGCTTCTATCAACCCAGATAGAGGAAAGACGCAAAGAAATGTTAGAAAGTATGGGTAGGGGAACTGATAAATTTGAAGCTTATCAACATGCATGCGGAGAAGTTCGTGGGTATATGATGGTTCAATCTATGATTTCCGAAGCTCTTCGAGCTCATCAAAAAGGGGAAGAAGATTTTGACTCCACACCTACAGATAATGTAGTTACGCTGGAGAAAAAATAATGACTATTGCTACCCCAGACAAAAAAATAGTCTCTATATCTGGAGACCCAATTAAATCTAAAATTACAACAACCAAAAATGGTAAAAAAGTATCAGGAGATGAAGCGATTGCAAAATTAGCTACTCAACTACCTGATGTTAAAGGCTATCGGCTGTTGTGTATTGTTCCTGAAGCAGAGGAAACATACGATGGTGGTATTGTAAAATCTGCTGATGTTAAGAAGATTGAAGAAGGAGCAACTGTTTGT
>Ga0114916_1001182_pt1 | contig 15410 bp, 13 predicted proteins | sample MalvirAntarct_66_FD_83501 | JGI IMG/M metagenome (GOLD analysis project Ga0114916, IMG submission 83501) | Marine viral communities from the Global Malaspina Expedition - Malaspina viral metaG Antarct_66 | ecosystem: Environmental > Aquatic > Marine > Oceanic | place: West Anvers Island... | reverse complement strand
GCCCGATTGTCGTAATATCGTCCATGGTGGGTGGCTCCTCTCTTGGGTTTGCAGAAAACCATCTTGGCACATTCGATGCCGTCGGAGGGCGCCATCCACCACATCAGGTTATGGCCCAGATGGAGATGCGCAAGGCGCTGGCAACCGCCACTACCATGCGCCAGGAGGTCGATCACCGGGTGAAGAACTCGCTGCAGTCGCTTTCAGCCTTCGTACGGATACAGGAGCGTCGGCTGCAGACGGAAGAAGCCCGGGTGGCTGTTTCCAAGATCATGACTCGCATCGATGCAGTCTCGACGCTACATGAGTATCTCTACAAGACCGATGCCGGATCGAATGTCGATCTGGGGGTCTATCTCGAGAAAATCGTCGACTACCTGAGAGAAACCGCTCCGGCCAATGTCGAGATGGAATTCACCCCCGCTTCAATCATCGTCGGCTCGCAGCAGGCGGTCTCCGTCGGAACCCTAGTCAATGAATTCGTCGCCAATTCCTTCAAGCATGCATTTCCCGACCAGCGCAAGGGCACCGTCGAAATCGCACTGGGGAGAACCGCATCGGGCGCGATTTCCGTCACCTGTTCCGACAATGGCACCGGCATGACGCCGGACATTCCCAGCCAGTCCGGTGGTCTGGGCATGAAGATCGCCGAAATCGCCTGCATGGAGTTAAGGTGCGAGCTTGACCTGAAGATCTCCAATCAGGGCGTCACCGCCTCGATCGAGTTCAACCCCGAACCACGTCCCCAATACCGGAGTTGACTTCGCGCCGCGCCAGGTTCCCCGGCGCGGCCTCTAGCAGCAAGTGCGGCTCACCCGTCACCCATCGCAATCAGCCCGGCATTGCCGCCTGCGGCCGCGGTGTTGACCGACACCGCCTGCTCGACTGCAAACCGCATAAGGTAATGCGGGCCGCCGGCCTTGAAGCCGGTGCCCGACAGGCCGGAGCCGCCGAAAGGCTGGGTGCCGACCACGGCGCCGATCATGTTGCGGTTGATGTAGACATTGCCGGTGTCGAGCCGGTCGATGACCTTGCGCACCGTCGCCTCGATACGGGAATGCACCCCGAGCGTCAGGCCGAAGCCCGTGGCATCGATCGCATCGAGCACCGTATCGATTTTCTTCGCCTTGTAGCGAACCACATGCAACACCGGGCCAAAGATCTCGCGGTCGAGTGCGGCCGCATCCTTGAGTTCGACAATGTGGGGGGCGAAGAACAGACCCTCGTTCGGCGTTTCGCCAGAGTAAACCAGCTTCTGGGTCTTCGAGATCGTCGCGATATGGTCCGCCAGCATCTCGCGCTGGGCTTCGTCGATCACCGGGCCGACATCGGTCGAGGGCTTTGACGGGTCGCCAAGCTTGAGCTCGCGAGCGGCGCCCTCGATCATCTCGATCATGTGGTCGGCGACATCGTCCTGCACAAACAGCAGCCTCAGCGCCGAGCAGCGCTGGCCGGCAGAGCGGAAGGCTGACATCACCACGTCATCGGCCACCTGTTCGGCCAATGCAGTGGCGTCGACGATCATCGCGTTGAGCCCGCCAGTTTCGGCGATGAATGGCACGATCGGCCCGTCCTTGGCGGCAAGCGTGCGATTGATGGCGCGCGCGGTTTCGGTCGAGCCGGTAAACGCCACGCCGCCAATCTTCGGGTGGGAAGTCAGCGCAGCCCCCACATCGCCCTCGCCCGGCAGGCACAGCAGAACGTCTTTCGGCACGCCCGCTTGATGCATGAGGCAGATCGCTTCATGGGCGATCAGCGGCGTCTGTTCGGCGGGCTTGGCAATCACCGCATTGCCGGCAGCAAGCCCGGCCGAGACCTGGCCAAGGAAAATTGCCAGTGGGAAGTTCCACGGCGAAATGCAGACAAAGACGCCCCGCCCGCGCCAGCCGAGCCGGTTTTCTTCACCGGTCGGGCCGGGCATCGGCTGCATTTTCGAGAACATGTCGCGCGAGCGGGCGGCGTAATAGCGCAGGAAGTCAACCGCCTCGCGGATTTCGGCAATGCCGTCATCAAGTGTCTTGCCAGCTTCGATCGACAAGAGCGCCATGAACCGGTCGCGCCTGTCTTCAAGCAGATCGGCCGCCCGGTCGAGTGCAGCCGCGCGGAGACCCGGGTCTGTTCGTGACCAGCTCTTGAAGCCTTTCATCGCGGTGTTGACCGCCGTGTCGACATCCTTGGGAGCCGTGAAACGCACCGTACCTGCAACCCTTGACGGATCGGATGGCGAGCGAACCTCCTGCGCCGCGCCACCTTTCAGCCCCGGCGCCAGCGGCCCGGCATCCACTGTACCGGCGGAGCGCTCCATGCCTTCGGTGAGCGAGGCAAGCTGAAAGCGGTCACCGAATTCGACACCGCGTGAATTGGGCCGGTCGGGATAAATCGCAAGCGGCAGCGGAATCTGGCCGTTGCGGGCCGACTGCCCCCTCGAGATGCCGAGCTTGGAGTCCGGCCGTTCGAGCAACGATTCGATCGGAATGTTCCTGTCGCCGGCCACCGCCACGAAGGACGAGTTGGCGCCGTTTTCAAGCAGCCGGCGGACGAGGTAGGCCAGCAGGTCGCGGTAACCGCCCACCGGGGCATAGATCCGGCATGGCACCCGGTCATTGCTCTTGCTCAGGCTGTCATAGACCACCTCGCCCATGCCGTGCAGGCGCTGGAACTCGAAGCCGCTGCGGTCTTCCGCCATCTCCACGATGGTGGCGACGGTGAGCGCATTGTGCGTGGCGAACTGCGGATAGATCACATCGCGCAGGTCGAGCAGCTGCCGTGAGCAGGCGAGATAGGACAGGTCCGTTGCAGCCTTGCGGGTATAGACCGCGTAGCCTTCGAGCCCGCGCTCCTGGGCCCGCTTGATCTCGGTGTCCCAGTACGCCCCCTTCACCAGCCGCACCATCATCCGGCGGCCGTGCTTGCGGCACAGGCCGGCGATATGGTCGATCACCTGCGGTGCACGCTTCTGGTAGGCCTGGATGGCGAGACCGAAACCGTCCCAGCCGGCCAGCGACGGATCGGCGAAGGCGCGGTCGATCACGTCGAGCGAGAGTTCCAGCCGGTCGACCTCCTCAGCGTCGACGGTGAAATTGAGGTCATGCGCCTTGGCCATCCGGGCGAGCTTGACCAGGTCCGGCACCAGCTCTTCCAGCACCTGGTCCCGATGGGTTGCGAGATAGCGCGGGTGCAGCGCCGAGAGCTTGACCGAGATACCAGGGCGGTCCGGCAGCCTGCGGCCGGCGGCGACCTTGTCGGCGGACTTTCCGATGGCGGCGATGGCATCAGCATAGGACTTGAAATAACGCTTGGCGTCAGCGCGGGTTCGCGCCCCTTCGCCGAGCATGTCGTAGGAATGACGGAAACTCCGCGCCTCGTTCTTGGCGGCGCGATTGAGCGCCTCGCCGATTGTTTCGCCGAGCACGAAGTGGTGTCCCAGGAACCGCATCGCCTGCCGCGTCGCCGTCCGCACAGTCGGCATGCCCATACGCTTGACCAGCCCGCGCATCACCCCTTCCGGCGTCTCGCCCGGCTTGATCACCCGCGCCGACATTCCGAGCGCCCAGGCGGAGGCGGACACGAACCAGGTATCGCCATGGCCTTCATGCTCGCTCCAGCCGCCTTCCTTGAGCTTGTCTTCGATCAGCCGGTCCTGGGTCAGCGCATCCGGCACCCTGAGCAGGGCCTCTGCCAGCACCATCAGCGCCAGGCCCTCGCGGGTCGACAAGCCGTATTCGCGCAGGAAGTCCTCAACCCCGCCCATCTGGCCTGAATCGGTGCGGATCGCCTGGATAAGCTTCGTTGCGCGCGCATCGATTGCCCGCTCCTGGCTGCTTGTGAACGCCAGACGTTCACTGAATTCGCGGATCAGACGATCGTCGTCCGGCGCGTGGGAGGCATGAAATGCGGTGAGAGCGGGCGCGGCAGTAGCGGTCATGGCATTTTCTCCGTGGATGCTGCAGCATAACTCTTGATGACTAGCGTTTCTCTCTATATTTTGACATCTTATAAAAATTATTCTCTAGAAATTTGTCATATCAGGGGGACTAAATGAAGGAACTGGATCGCATCGACCGGAAGATCCTTCGCGCCATGCAGGACAATGGCAGATTGACCAATCTCGAGCTCGCCGAAAAGATCAGCCTGTCGCCCACCGCCACGGCCGAGCGCCTCAAGCGCCTGACCCGCGACGGTTACATCCAGGGCTACACCGCAAAACTGTCCGCCGAAAAGCTTGACCGGGGCATGCTGGTCTTTGTCGAGGTCAAGCTTGACCGCACCACTCCGGATGTCTTCGACGCCTTTTCACGGGCAGTGCAGAAGTCAGACGAGGTGATGGAGTGTCACATGGTCGCCGGCGGCTTCGATTACCTCGTCAAGGCCCGGGTCAAGGGCATGGATGCCTATCGCAGCTTTCTGTCAGACGTCATTCTGTCCCTGCCCGGCGTTCGCGAGACCCACACTTACCCCGTCATGGAAGAAGTAAAAAACACCGACAAGCTGCCAGTCTGATTGAACCGTTACTTCATTCATACTAACATCGCTCGATCATTTCCCGTCAGCATAACGGAAAACAGACTCCGCATGAACAGCGAGAAGGAACACAAAATCACTCATGTCGCGATTTGTGGTTCTGCGACGGCCCGATTTTGATGTCCCACGACAATCGCCTGCTGCAGGAAGTGAGCACGATACGTACGGAAAACGAGTTGATGTCCTTCCTGCGGGAGTTGTCGAGACACTTCGATTTTTCGGGCTTCATCCTCTTCACCATTCCGGCCGCAACCGACGAAGCCCTTCGCAGCCGCATCGAGCTCGCCGATTTGCCGCGCGGCATGATCGAGACCTACGACCAGCTTGGCCTGTTGAAGAGCTCGAAGATCTTTCAGATGCTGCGGCGGGCAACCATCCCGCTCACGCTCGACACGCTGACATCACATGACACCCGGACAGCCGCCGAAGCGCAGACCGCGGCGGATTTCTTTCGAAGCTACAGCATTACCACCGCAGCCTTCTTTCCAGTCCACGGCCCGGGAGGCGCAAGGGCGGCTTTCAGCTTTCTGGGCGACCGAAATCAACTCACCCATGCCGAACTTGGCGAAATGGGCATGTTTACCGCCCACGCCTACAACGTTTTCGCCAATCTCAGGAATGCTTCAAAGGCGCCTGAAGATCTGCTTTCGCCGCGCGAACTCGAAGCGGTGCACTGGGTGGCGAACGGCAAGACATCCGGCGAGATCGCCTCCATCCTCTCGCTGTCCGAACACACGGTCAACACCTACATCAACAACGCCATCCGGAAACTCGACTGCGTCAACCGGACCCAGCTTGTCGCCAAGGCGCTCAGGCTGCACCTGATCCACTAGAGCCGCATACCTCCGACCCGGTTCAGGCGATCGTCTTGAATCCGCACCACTCAGCGATCGAGAATATCGCGCATTTCCACCAGGTTCGAACGTACCCGCAACAGGTAGAATCCCATCGTCGCCAGGTGGGACGGCATGATCCAGCTCGCTTCATTGCCGTTCGAGATGATGAACGGCGTCATGTCCAGCGCCTGGCGAAGCTGCTCTCTGGCAACATTCCAGACCGTGCCGATACGGCGGTCGGCGAAAACTTCGCTGAAATCGGATTCCGTCGCGATCAGGATGCCGTAATAGGCATAAAGCTGACCGTAGGTGAACCAGAACCTGTCATCGGCCCGTGTATCGAACCACCCCATGTCGCTTGCCTCCATCTGGCCGCGCAGGATGTCGGAGGTGGAGCCTATGTCACCGGTGACCCGGTCGAGAAACTGCAGGAGATTGTCGGTTCGCGCGTCGAACTGCCCGCTGCAATCGGCCATTTCCTTGTTGAAGGCATCCAACGATACAATCGCTGTACGATGCCGTTCCGGCGTCGATGGTTGAATGAAAGGCGCCGAGAAGGTCAGCCACCAGGCATCTTCATTGTAGGACATCGCCTCCTTGGCGTCCTGAAGGTTCTGGTTGATCTGCGATGTGCCGCGCACCCGGCCAAGCCTGTCAGCCAGCTCGATCGTGGTCCGTCGGATGACCGTGTTGATGCCGAGCTGGAAGGCGGCCTTGTTGTCCATGAAAGGCGTGTTCTTCCACGGCACGCCGAAAAAACCGGCCTTTGACAACGGATGCGACGGAATCCAGGTGTTCTGGTTGACGTTGAAATCAATCAGGCCCCTGGTGACTTCGACGATCTGCGAAGTCACGCAGCTGTTCGGGTTGGCGGCATCGACCGGCTCCCCGACAGTACCTGTCTTGACGCCTGCCTCATACTGCGCCGGATAGTCCGGGTTCCAGTTCACCCAGCGCTCCGCCACCCAGAGGAACTGTGCATAGCCGAAGACGATAGCCAGCAGCACGATGATGATCGGCACACGGATCAGCCAGTTGCGCTGCCGGTACCATCGCCCGATCGCCACGAATGGCCAGAGCAGCGTCGAGACAACGACACCGATGCCACGGCCGATGGCGTGAAACACACGCTCGAAGAAGGCAATCACGGGATCAAGCATCGTCTTGGTATCCTTCCAGTCCGTAAAGCCGCGCTCTCAGCGCCGCCTTGTTGTTCAGATAGGTTTTCCCGAGCACATCCACAACGTGAGTACGATAGCTTTCGGAATAACCTTCATAAGCTTCGTAAAATCCCTGCTTGTCAAAGACGAAGCGGCTGACAAAGTCAAACGGCGCCAACCTCGCCAGAAGCCGGTTGACCAGCCACTGGTCCGGATGCTCGGGCACTGCACGGCACAGCATCAGTCTCCTGTCCGCCCGCACCTCCCGCATTTTCACCTGCCCGGTGGAGGCAACCTCCCGCATTGCTTCCTGCAGGAAAGGATAAATCCCCTCCTCGGCTATCAGCGACGAATTGCGGTGCATCCATGTCTGCAGCCAGATCCTGTCGGTGCCGGCAAGATCGACCGCCGGATCAGCGCGGCGAATGAGATCGTCTATTGCCATTTCCGCCCGGTGCACGAAGAATCCGGAAGGCTCGACCCAGGACGCCCTTGGCAATTGCAACCGCTCCGATTTCGACAGGTACTCGAAGATCCGTGCATGATCGCGAATGTCTATGTAGCTCACTTCCCAGGGCCGCGAGCGCCGGAACCCCGGTGCGTGACTGTCGCAGATCACGGTGGTGGTCCGGTCATCGCGAAAGATGAAGACGCCGCCAAAATGGTTGGCCCAGTAGGATGTGTGCGGGAAAACCAGCCTGTCCGGCACCAGCGCGTTCTGCCTGATGTCGCCGGTCTCGCGGGCAAGCTCGACCATCCGGTTGAGCATCACATCGTCACGCCACCCATCCCGGGACGTCTTGAGCCGGTCGACAAGTCCGCGCAACTCGGCTGCCTTGCCGAGCATGTTTTCCGCCGACATCACCCGGAAGCGGACCTGGTCGATCGACAAAAGGTCCTCCACCCCGGTCACCTGGTCGACCGGCTCTTCGATCTCTCCGAACAGCGCGTCCTTGATCGTCACCGCGTGCACGGCGCGGCGGTTGCCGTCAAAGAACTCGTGCATCAGGCCGGCCGTGTTGGAGAACTGCGTGTGGACCACCGGCAGGTTCTCCTGTTCCGGGGTCAGCACCACGAACCGCCGGTTGACGCCGTTGGGATCGAGATACTGCACGTCGCCGAGCTCTTCGGCGATTTCCGGCGAAAAGCCGGTCATGTCGATGCGGAACTTCTCAAGCTTTGTTTCCGGCAGTCCGAACGCGCTAAGCGCCTTGTTGTAGCGCGCGACGAGATGCGGCTCCTCGACCGGCAGCAGCCGTCCATAGATCAGTTCGTTTTCAACGAGCCGCTTCATTGCTGCCAGCGCCCGTCCCGCTTCATGGACTCGATCTCGCGGATTGCCCGCTCGCGCTGCCGCTCCCGCCGGATGATGTCGTCCACCGCGGTGGCGTCGGAGCGGTCGGTGTAGCGGAATTCGGAATCGGCGTAGCGGTTGATCTCCTGCAGCACCATGTCGACGGTGAAGGGCTTGCGCAGCTCTGAAATCATCGCGACCTTCTCGTCATAGGATTTGTGCATGAAGGCTTCCGGTGTCGCAAACCATTCGTCGGGCAAATCGATGTCCATCGCCCGCATCTTGATGGCGTCGGTGATGTTCTTGATCGCCCGGCCGGTAAACCGCGGTTCGGCAAGCTTGATGCGGTGCAGATAGGCGCCGATATCGGCGATGGTCGCAACTTTCCCATGCTCGCTTTCGAACCGCTCCCAGACCGTAAGCAACCCCTCCTCCTGCGGCCGGTCATGGCCGTCATAGGATCGCGCCACTGCCTGCTTTATTTCCTGGTTGGCGAAGAGGTCGTGCGAGCCGAGCGGGATCGAATGGTTCTTGCCCGCCAGCAGCGCGAAGATGTCGATGTAGTCCTCAAGCGATTGCGGCCCGTCGACCAGCCAGCGGGCACCGGCGCGTTGCCTCAAGGCATCGTCGACATTCTCCGGATAGTTGGAGAACATGCCGAAGCTGCAATTGCCGCGCACCACGGTCGATGCGCCGGCGAAGGCCTCCATCAACACCGCGGTGACTTCCTGCTGGCCCGCCGATGCCCGGTCGTCCGAACGCTTGGCGGCGACCTGGTCGATGTCGTCTATGGTTCCGAAACCGATCGCCCGCGGGTTGAGCACATTGTCGACAAAAGCCTTGCAGTTCTGCCCCGACTTGCCCTGGTAGGAGGAAATCTGGTCGACGCCGAAATTCTCGTAGTGGAACGGATAACCGGCAACCTCGCAGTAGTCATTGATCATGCCGGCCAGCATCTGGATCAGGATGGTCTTGCCGGTGCCCGGCGCGCCATCGCCCATGAAGGTGAACAGAAAGCCGCCGAGTTCGACGAACGGATTGAGCTGTCGGTCGAAATCATAGGCCACGATCATCCGCGCCAGCCGCATCGCCTGGTGCTTGGCGAGATGGTTGCCGATGATCTCGCCCGGCTTCTTGAAACTCATCACCAGCGGCTTGCGCCGCTGTCCCGGTGCCACGTCGAAGCCGTCGAGGGTGAAGTTGTCGCTTTCCAGCCTGAGATGCGTCTGTGCAAAACTGCTCAACGCGTCAAAGCGTGCCCGACGGCTGATCAGCCCCTCGATCGCAACCCGGGCCAGAGCCCGGGCACGGGCAATCATCGCAACCTCGTCCGGTGCACCCGAGATGGCCTCATCCAAGGCTGCGAGCATGGACTTCAGCGCATCCTGCGGGGTATCGAACTGGAAGTCGGGCTCCTCGGTGTCGTTGGCCGGTTCGCTTTCGCCATCGACGGTCTGCAGGATGTAGGCTGCAAGTGTGAAAGCAGCCACATAGGCCGAGGCAGACAGCAACCGCTTGAAGCGCTCCGCCTCCTCGCCCTGCAGCGGCGCGCCTGCGTTGCGCGACTGAAGGCTTTCAAGATCCGTCTGTTTCGAAAACATCTCCGCCACCGCCAGCGCCACCGCAATCCCGCGACGGGTGCGGTAAAGCAGCGTGTGCTGTGGAATCGACAGCATCTGGTCATTGGCCCGGACCGACTGGATGGTCTTGCCGAACTCGATCTCCCGGGTGCGACGCATGCCGCTGGTCGACACCGTTGAAACGAACCGCCTGTTGGTGCCCGCAAGCGGCGTCGACGAAGATCCGTCCTGCGCGACCAGCACGACAACGCGCGTCACCATCGACTGCGCTATCGACTGGTGCCGCGCAATGTCTTCCTCGGAAAGTGTCGTCAGCCCCGTTGTCTGGCTCATGATCTCATACCTCGCTGATGACCTGGTTGCCCGAAATCACATGCACGGTGAAGCCCGCGAAGATGGTTTCGGCCTCGCCCGACGCATACAGCGCCTGGTAGGCCTCGTGCGGAACCAGCGCATGCTTCTGGTAGGCGCTGACACCCTGACGTGTTGCCTCCAGATCGTCGGTTTCGATGTGATACTCGTCGCGCGCCGGTTCCGAACTCCACAGCCCGCGTTTGGCCGGGCGCTCCGCCTTGGAAAAGACTTCCTGCATGGTCCAGGTCAGCAGCCAGGCGTTTTCGTCCTTGCGTACCTTCGACAGGATCGTCGAGATCAGGTCACTGTTCTCCGTCACCCCTGCCGAATAGAACGGCCCGAGCACGAAGCGGCGCAACTGCTTGGGATGCAGGTGTTCGAAATCCGCATCGAGATTCTGGGCGATCGTCACCGGTGACAGCGAATAGGCGCCGTTGCGTTCAGCCGAGGCATCAAAGGCACGGGCGAACTCGGGATTGAGCAGCCCGCCCACCGGCAGCGGGATGTCGACATCGGGGTTGAGCTTGCCGTCCCTGGTCACCAGCATCTTCGAGATCGATTCGCTCGAATCCTCGATCGTTGCCATGTAGACCATCGGCAGCGTCTGGCTGCCGTCGAACACACCCCAATGCACCACGTAGAAGGGGCGTCCGTTTCTCGGATTGACCGAGACCCTGATTGTCTCCGGAAGGATGAAAGGCGCAAACACCGCATCCTTGCCGATGTCTTCCAGATAAAGCCGTTCGGCGATCTGTTCCTGAAGAGCCGCGGGAAATTCCTTGTGGCGGAGGATAAAGTCGGCCATCTCGGCTTTCAGCGTCTCGACGTCCGGGATTGCCGCCAGCCGTTCTTCCGCCGTCGCCCGGTCGTTCTCCAGCGTCAGCACGTTCTGGAACATCGGAAAGCCGCTGTCGGCCCGGCTGATGCGAAAGCGTTCGATGAACCCGACCCGGTTTTCCCAGGCAGAAAAGGTCGCCTCCAGCCGGTCGATGTAGGGAAGCACCACCTGGCCGATCAGGCCATGGGCGTAGAGCGGAGAATCGGCATCTGCAAGGTAGACCCGCAGCCCCTTAAGGGCCGCATGCATCGATCGGAAATAGGCGCCGGCGGCGCCGGTATCAGCCCGCATGACCGGCTCCCGGTTTCATCAAGGCGCGCTTAGGACTTCACGTAATTGGCCGAATTGTGCTTTTCCAGGACCTCGGAAAAGCGCCGGGCAAAGGCATCGTCGGCAAGCTGCTTGCGGCGCTGGATATCTTGCGTCGACAGCATGTTTTTCTCATGCATTTCCAGAAGGTCGCCGATATGGCTCTGCGCCGCGGCGCCGATACCGGCCATGGTCTCTTCCGCCGCGGTGTCGACGCGGCTTCCCAGCGTATTGATCTTGTGCGCAACGTCCTGCTGGGCCGCGGTCTTCAGCGAATCCTCCAGCGCCTTGTAGAGCACGATGCGCTGTTCGGTATCGATGGTCAGCTTGTTGATCAGCGTGTTCTGGGCCGCGATCTGGTTGTTGAGCGAATCCACGAAGGTCTGGAACATCGAGGTGTAGCGCTCCAGCGTCTGGCTTTCTGCCAGCAGCTCCTGCTCCTTGGCCTGCCGCTCGTTGTATTCGGTGGCGAGCCTCGACCGCTCGCTTTCCAGGTTGGTCCGCGCTTTCTGATCCGTCGATGCGGCGATCTGGTTTTCGATGTCCATCAGCAGCGGATTGAGTTCCTCGATCCGCTGCTGCGTCGTTTCGAGATTGGCCATGGTCACCTTGCGGCGCTCGATCACCTTGATCAGGCTGGCCTCGGAAGTCTTGTAGCGGCTGTCGAGGATGTCCTTCTGGTCCTTCAGAATACCGGTAATCGTGTCGGATTTCTGCAACAGCTCCTGCAGATTGCCCGCAAGCGACATGTTGCGGACGCGGTCCGAGCGCATCCGCTGCGCCCGCGCCTTGGAGAAGACCGCCACGAAGCGCTCCATTCCCGAAAAGCCCTTCATGCTTTCGAACTCGGCGCCGAACACATTGGTCGCATCCTCGAGCCCGATGATCAGGTCGGCAATGTTCGTCTCCATCATCCGCTGCTGGCGCAGGACGTCCTGGATCCGGGCATTTTCGATGTCGAACTGGGGGTCGCCAAGTTTTGCATCCGCGTCCGAGAGCCTCTCCAGCACTTCGCCGGACACCTCGATCTTCGACCTCATGTCGTTGACGACGGATTTGGTCTTTTCAATTTCCGCGTCGAGCGCCTTGATATTGGCCATGTCCAATTCCCCTGTTTTCGCGCCCGTGAACCAGGGGCACCTGCAACCCGTCCAGTAGCGCCGGACACCACGGCTTTAGTAGCACCGGTTTGGTGCTCCGCAAACCTCAACCAGTCAGAACCTAAGTATTGTGAAGGCGAAAAAAAAGACCGTTCCCAAAGGAACGGTCTTTGATCTTGGAATTGCGAAGTGCGTTATTCCGCAGCAGACGGATCCTTGAGGTAAGCAATCACGTTTGCGACCTCATCATCCTTCTTCAGACCGGCAAAGGCCATCTTGGTGCCCTTCACCACGCCGCGCGGGTCGCGCAGATACGCGTCGAGCGCTTCCTCGGTCCAGGTCGGAACCTCCGCCGCGTGCTCGGTCATGGCTTTCGAATACTTGTAGTCTTCGACCGAAGCCATCGGGCGGTCAACGATGCCGACCAGGTGCGGGCCGACCCTGTTCTTGGCTTCGGTGGCCACGTGGCAGGCGGCGCACTTCTTGAACACCTTGGCTCCCGCAACCGCGTCACCATCGGCAAACGCCGCAGAAGGAGCCGCGAGGCCTGCGGCAACAAGGGCGCCAAACATCATGGAAAGGGAAATGCGCATAAGACAGTCTCCGTTCGTTTTTCTCAGGTCGCAGTGTTTATAGTGCAGATGGCGGCAAGAACAATCCTCTCCGCCGACACTTCGGCCCGCAACCGGCCGGTTTCACGCCGAAGCGGGACACTGAAACGCCATTATGGCGCTATTTGGGTACATCCGGATTCATCACGTCGTCCCAGTGAAGGCGACAATAAGACACATACTTCTCGTTGCCTCCGACCTCGATCTGGGCACCTTCGCGGATCACCTTGCCGTTCTCATCGGTTCTTACAACCATCGTGGCCTTGCGCCCGCAATGGCATATGGTGCGGACTTCGCGCAATTCATCGGCCAGCGCCAGAAGCGCCTGGGAGCCCGGAAACAGTTGCCCGCGAAAGTCCGTACGGAGCCCATAGGCCATCACCGGGATCTTCAGGCGATCGGCGACGCGCGCCAGCTGCCACACCTGGGCCTCTGTGAGGAACTGCGCCTCGTCAACAAAAGCGCAAGCGATTTCACCATCCGTCATGAGCCGCTTGAGGGTCTCGTAAAGATCATCCTCGGGCCGGAACGCGTGCGCCTCGCTGTCCAGTCCGATCCGGGATGCGATGCGTCCAACCCCGGCGCGATCGTCGAGGGCCGCGATGAACAGCACAGTCCGCATGCCGCGTTCTCGGTAGTTGTAGGACGCCTGTAGAAGCAGTGTCGACTTGCCGGCATTCATGGTCGAATAGCTGAAGTAGAGCTTGGCCAAGATGGACTCCCGAAAAACGTTCCAAACACCGGAGCTGCACCGGTTCCCGGCCCGGAACCGCCAGGCTGAACGCTGGCCACCGGGGTTCCAGTCTCTTGCCGGTCGGCGCGACCGAATTCCACCCCTCGAGACCCGCTTTCAACAGCCCTTTTGCCCAGCCCTCAAAGATTTGAAGCCATTGCGGCTTGAGTTCCCGGTCCATAAGTGGTTGTTTCTGCGCTGGGAACACCGGAGAAACATATCATGAAAAAAACACTGACACTGTCATTCGCCGCTATTCTGCTGGCCGGAACTGCGACCGTTCAGGCCTCTGACGCCGAATCCTGCAAGAATGTTCGTTTCGCAGATGTCGGCTGGACCGACATCCAGGCCACCACCGCCGTCGCCGGCGTCGTACTTGACGCTCTGGGATACACCCAGGAAGTTCAGGTGCTTAGCGTGCCCGTGACCTACCAGTCGCTGAAGAACAAGGACATGGACGTCTTCCTTGGCAACTGGATGCCTTCGATGGCCGCCGATGTGCAGCCTTTCCTTGACGACGGTTCCGTTGAAACCGTTGCCCAGAACCTCGAGGGTGCCGGCTACGGCCTCGTCGTCCCGACCTATGCCGCCGAGGGCGGGGTCAAGAGCCTGACCGACATCGGCAAGTTCACGGACAAGTTCGACGGCAAGATCTACGGCATCGAGCCAGGCAATGACGGCAACCGCATCGTTCTCGAAATGATCGACGATCCGGCCAACGGCCTGGATGGTTTCGAACTGGTCGAAAGCTCCGAGGCCGGCATGCTGTCCCAGGCAGAGAAGGCGCTGAAGAACGAGGAATGGATCGCATTTCTCGGCTGGACCCCGCATCCGATCATGGGCGAGATGTCCATCACCTATCTTGACGGCATGGGTGATTCAGGCTTCGGAGCGGCCACCGTCCACACCAATGTGCGCGCCGGCTTCATCGAGGAGTGCCCGAATGTCGGCAAGCTGGTCAAGAATCTGACCTTCTCGCTGTCGATGGAAAACCAGATCATGGATGCCATCCTCAAGGGTGAGGATGCCAATGATGCGGGTCTCGCCTGGCTCAAGGCAAATCCCGATGCCGTCAAGCCATGGCTCGAAGGCGTGACCACCTTCGACGGTGGTGATGCCGCTGCGGCTGTCGCGGCAAAGCTGGGCATGTAAGACTGCTTTCACGGCCCGGGACTGCCGCGCGCGATCCCGGGCCGTGGTTATGTCGGGGGACAAGACATGGACGGAATTGCGGACTATATCACCGCGTGGAAAATCCCGGTCGGGAAATGGGGCAGAAGCTTCTTCAACTTCCTCACCGACAATTTCGAATTTGTCTTTGACGCCATCGCCGACTCCCTGAAGTTCTTTCTGGATTCAATGATCGACGGCCTGCTTTGGCTGCCGCCCTTGGTACTCGTCCTGGCAATCGCGCTGATTGGCTGGCGCATCCAGAAGTCATGGAAACTGGCGCTGGGGATCGTGCTCGGGCTGGTCTTCATCATCAACCAGGGCCTGTGGAAGGAAACCGTCGAAACCCTCGTCCTGGTGATTTCCGCCGCATTCATGTCGATGCTCATCGGCGTGCCGATCGGCATCTGGCTGGCGCATCGCCCGCGGCTCTACACCTATATCCAGCCGATCCTCGACCTGATGCAGACGATGCCCACCTTCGTCTATCTGATCCCGGTGCTGATCCTGTTCGGCCTCGGCCTGGCACCCGGCCTGCTGGTGACCATCATCTTTGCCTCGCCGGCTCCGATCCGGCTGACCTATCTCGGCATCACGTCCGTTCCCAAGCCGATGGTCGAAGCGGGCCTCGCCTTCGGCGCATCAAAACAGCAGCTTCTCAGAAAGGTTGAATTGCCGGCCGCCCTGCCGACCATCATGGCAGGGCTGACACAATGCATCATGCTGTCGCTGTCCATGGTTGTCATCGCAGCACTGATCGGTGCCAACGGGCTGGGCAAGCCGGTGGTGCGGGCGCTCAACACCGTCAACATTCCGCTCGGTCTTGAAGCCGGCATCGCCATCGTCATTCTCGCCATCATCCTCGACCGCATCTGCCGCGTCCGCATCGGAGCCACATCATGAG
>Ga0114916_1001179_pt1 | contig 15427 bp, 21 predicted proteins | sample MalvirAntarct_66_FD_83501 | JGI IMG/M metagenome (GOLD analysis project Ga0114916, IMG submission 83501) | Marine viral communities from the Global Malaspina Expedition - Malaspina viral metaG Antarct_66 | ecosystem: Environmental > Aquatic > Marine > Oceanic | place: West Anvers Island... | reverse complement strand
CCTTTAGGTAGGTCTGTGATAACTGGAGGAACCAGTGGTGCTGTTTCTGGAGCAGGTACCGCTGATCCAGGTAGTAGAATGTCAGGTGCTCGATCTGGTTTAGCTTTCGGGTTAGGTCTTGGTGTAACTTTACCTGTATTAACTCGCGGTGGTGGTGCAGTAATTGCAGCAATCGGTGATAAAATGCGCTCAAGTGGTTTGAGAGTTGAAGAAGGCGCACTCAGAAGAATTTACGAGGCAGTTAGAAAGACTGGCGGCACACCTGAAGATGTGGCTGAACGATTAATAAGAGAACAAAACCTAGGTGTTCCAACCAGAGGCGCAGTCCTTGGTGCACAAGATCCAAATTCACCCATATTGGCATATGAACAGTTTATGCGAGATCAAAAACTAGGTGTTCCAAGCACACTGGGTAACTATAACCCAGCTACTGTTAATCAACTGGATACTTTAGCGTCTACTGAAGCTGCGGGGGACATGATAGAAGCTGGTTTAATTGATATACAGCAAGATGCTTCAGAGCGAGTCGTAAAGCAGACTAACAAAGTGTTAGGTGGAGATAACTATTATGACATGGCTGATGAATTAACACAAAATTTAAGAACTAACGCTAAAGGTCTATATGATGAAGCTTATGAATTCGGCAGCGTAGACGATCAAAGAATTTTAAATTTACTTGAAAGTAACCCTAGATTCAAACAAGCCTATGAGCAAGCTAAGAGAATAGCTAAAAATGAACAGGACGCAGATATTTTAGCAGGTGGTGATGGTAAAGCCTATGAATTGATACCTTATGAAATAGGTATGAAAGGTGATAAAGCGGTAGGGGCATTACTTCCAGATGTTAGAACTCTTGATTACGTGAAGCGAGGGTTAGATGACATCATACGCAGAGGCTTTGATGGAGTAGGTCTAGCCCCTGCTGAGGCAGCGGCATTGAGGAAATTAAGAAATGGTTTTGTTGATACTCTTGATGAAGTTACTGAAGTTGATGGAGTGTCTGCGTATAAAACAGCTCGTAAAATGTATGCAGGTGAAATTGAAGTTATTGATGCGTTAGAATTAGGCAAAGCTAAATTTAAATCAATGGCTCCTGAAGAAATAACTAAGCTGTTTAAAGACATGAGTGCCGCAGAGGGAGAAGCATTTATAATAGGAGTTAATAGGCATTTAACAGATTTAGTTAATAATCCTTCTACTAATGCTAATTATGCTCAGCGTATCATTGGGTCTAAAAATACTAAACTAAAACTCAAAGCTATGTTCCCTGATATAGATGACGCGGGAATGGCGCTCTATGAAGCTGCTCTTCTTAGAGAAGCACAGTTATTTAAAGAAATTGGAGGTACATTAACTAATTCTAGAACAGCCAAAAGACTGGCTGGACAAAACGATTTAAAAAATACTGATAATGTTTTAGATGCTGTTGCGTTAGGTGTAGGTAGTTTAGATACAAGCTTAACTACAATGGCAGCTAATTTGTTAAAAGGTAGTACAGCGTCTGCTGATATGAAAATAAGAATGGCTGAAATGCTAATGTCAAACAGCCCTAAAGAAGTAGCGACAGCAGTGGACGCGTTGATTGAATTCGGTAAAAAATCTAAGGTGAAAAAGAAAGCGCTAACTAATGTAGAAACAGGGCTATCTTTAGCAGGTGCTCAAGGTTTAGATAGTGAGGGTGGAACATCAAGACCTGCTGGACAAAGAGATGCTGAGTTTGCCAGTAGCTCCCAAAGTGTTGAAGAAATTTTAGCTGAAGTTGATTCTTCTGAGCAAGTTGACTCTACTACATTACCTATGAATGAAAGATTTCCTGATTTAAATATGGACATAGAATAGGTGACAGACCCAGTAGAGTTGTACCCTATTTATTTGTCAAGTATAATAGCACCTAGTGGGCAAAGGTATGTTATAGAACCTCAAGTTGAAATAAGAGATGTTGCAGAGCGGTTACGTATACAGCGAGTAACAGGGATAGTTGCTTACAGAGAACAAGGGCCATTATCAACCATGCATTGGGTGGCTAAGTTTTAAACTAATTCATTAGGGGCTTTACTTTCTCAAAGAAGTACGCTATAATTAGTTCATTGGTTGAGACCGACTCACCAATTATAACTAATAACTGGAGCATCACATGGTATACACCACCGCAATAATAGATTACACACCTCAACAAGTATTATGGGCTTTAACCTTAAAAGATGGTGCTCGTAGTTACGATAGCGACCCTACAGCGTATAACGAAATACGTGATTTTGCTTTCAACTACACCTCATGGGCACTTACGCCTAAAGGTGATTTAAATAATTTTTGTACTCAAGAGCATATCAATAAAGCACCTAAGCGTCTATTGATGAATGCTGTCTTAAATGCCTGTGAGAATTGGTCTGAAAATAACACTGACGATAATCGCACTTTTATGGAATACGTTGGCTGTAGTATGGATAGTGAGACCTACACTATTCAGGGTGAATTAATTAAGTAACTTGATCGGGGCTACGGCCCCATAACTAATAACTGGAGTACAACATGAAAGTATTTATAGTTTTCAGAAACAAGATAGTTTATGGCGTTCATATGTCAGCTGATGCTGCAAATGAGCAAGCATTAGAAGCTTCTACTCTTATTTTATTTGAAGATAGTGACTTTCACATTGAAGAGCATACTGTAGGTTGTGAGATCATCACTAACTACGAATCAAGCAAACGACTTCACCAAACATTACATGCCTTAGCCTGTGCCGAGCGTAAGCTTAGTCCTTTCGATGCCAGTTTTATTGAAGATGCAAAAGTTATCACGGATAAAATAGCATCAACTTGGGACGCTATTGGAAACATCCCATGGACTGAAGATGAGATCAACGCTGAAGAAGCACGTTACGATCGTTAATAACTAATAACTGGAGTACCTTATGACTAAACTTACTGAAAGAAAGAACTTATTGCAGAGCACAGCTCATCGTGATCTAGTGCGCTTTGCTTTAGATAAAGATTGTACTATCTCGGTGGTCGGCTTAACCGAAGAGTTAGATATGAGAGACCTTGATGTCAAGGATTCTAAAACTGACATTTATGAAATAATCAACGAGATTGAAACTCCGTACTTATTCAATGTTAATGAAGGTAAATGCGTTTTAGTATTTTACTGTCCTAATACTTACTATTACTGGGCTATAGTTGACCTCCTTGAACCTGCAGGAGGATGTACTATCATCAAAGATTCTGGAGGTATTGTAGATGAATGGTTCAAGTCTTGGTATATAAAGACAATGAATAGCAGTAAACAGGATGCTAACTTATTTATTCACACAACGCCAATATCTAAAATGACTGCTCAGCAGTGGGAGAAGTAATATGAGACTTTATACAAATAGTAATGGTCAGTGGTTCGGTAATCAAGATGACGCTAACGCTTCCAAGCTACCTTATGAGTTATGCGTGGTTCCTGATAATAAGAAAGACCTCATTGATTTCTTAAATAACTTTAAAGCCTCTACTGAAGTTGACGCACCTGAAGATATTGTACTTCTTCCTTGGAAAGAAGAAAGAAATCAAAAAATAAGCGATGATCAGATGGCGTCAATAGGTGTAGCCATTCATAATAAGAATCACCCACCTGAGGGGCCAGTATCAAGCCCCGCTATGGTTCGTAAACAAGTGATTGTTTATCTTGATTACAACCCATCAATTGATGAAGTGGTTAATGTACGCATGGTTAGTAATGAACAGTTCGGTGCTGATAACTTTCCAGCATGGGATAAGCTAGACCAGGAATTAACAGAAGAGCGTAAGGAGTCCTAATGTTAACTGTATCCGCTTTATGTTTAGCCATGGCGGTTTATTACGAGGCTCGCTCAGAGTCTCGTGATGCTCAAATGGCAGTCGCTGAGGTTATATTGAATCGTACCAATAGCCCGAAGTTTCCTAACACAATCTGTGAAGTAGTTAAGCAAGATAAAGGTCCGAAGTCATATGACTGTCAGTTTTCTTTTTATTGCGATGGTAAACCTGAGCGTATGCTGGAAGCTGAAGCGTGGCATACGGCTCAAGTGATTTCCCTGGACGCTTTAAATAATCGTAACACCTTGGGTTTAACATCAATGTGGTACCACGCTCAAGAGTGTGACCCTGAGTGGAATAAGAAACTAAAATTTGATGATAAGATTGGTGCTCACTTATTTTATTCTGATCAATGAAAAATAAAACTTTACTTTATCGATTGAAGCAGCTATAGTAGAACGTATAACTTATAACTTGGAGTACAGTATGAATCAGCAAGATTCTGAAAACACATTGAAAAACCTCTACCTAAGCGCACCTGGAAAACCTCAGCTGCGCTCTATTATTGTGGGTCGTATTCTAATGATAGGATTACCATTACTATTTATAATCTTATTCGGCATTGTTGGCCAACAAGATTATGAAGATCAAATAAGAGAACACGTATATTACTGTGATATGGTTGCTAATAAAGCATGGCCTGATTACAATAATATTTACGATCAATGTGATAAAGCGTATAATGCTTTAAAAGAACTGGAGAATAACTAATGATTAAAATTAACTTTAATGATTTTACAACTAAAGAGCTACTTACATATTGGAATAAATATGAAGGTACTAAAACGATTAAGAAGTTTCGTGATCGTGCAACTGCTGTTCGTCGTTGTGAAGAACTTGGTGAGCTTGTACGTGCTATTGAAAGCACTGGCCGTACTCCTAAGTTCGTCTTAGATGTTGATGAGATTCGGGCTAACATGCATAACCCACAAAAGAAAGTAAAAGATGTAGGTAATGTTAGATATCCAGCGACTCCTGAACGTAAGCGTAACATGTCTGATTCTTTACGTCTTGATAGGACTATTCATGTTACCAACGCGTCAGGTAAGGAGTGGCACTTTAACAACACTCATGCGATGTGGAGAGAGCGTCCTGACTGGATGTCTGGTGCTCAAGTAGACCGCATCACTCGTGTTTTATATACCGCTGCTAAGAAAGGTATTAAGACTTCAGTTGATCTTAACGGACGTACATTCACAATGATGTATGTTGAAGACATTGCTATCGAGGTTAGTTGATATGGACACTATATTTAAGCAGTTGTCTATTGATCGCAAGGACATCAAGTGGGAGGACTACTTAGGTTCTTTCACTCCTTGGGAGAACAGGTCAGGTATATGGTTCAAGCGTGAAGACTACTTCGCGCCTCTGGGCTACGCTGGCCCTAATGGTTCTAAGATGCGTCAATTAATATGGTATATTAATCGTTTCAAGGAAGGTAAGAACCACATACTTACTGGAGCTTCTATTCAATCTCCTCAACTTAGTATGAGCGCCATAGTTGGCGCTCATTACGGCTTAAAAAGTAGGCAGATAGTTTACAGTAAACCACACACTGTGACTAAGCATGATAACCCTAGGATTGCTGCGGGCTTTGGTGCGGTGTTTGAATATGCTAATGGCCCGTATAATCCTATCATTCAAAAGAGAGTCGCTGATCTAACTAAAGATAACTCCCTGGTGGTTGAGTATGGTATAACAGTACCGCATAAAAGATACCCTGCAGAAGACGTTCAAAAGTTCCATGAAGTAGGGGCATACCAAGTCACCAATATGCCTGATGAAGTTGAAAGACTTATAATGCCTGCAGGGTCTTGTAACTCATTAACTAGCGTGTTACTCGGTCTTAGCAGAGACTGTAAGAACCTAAGAGAGTTGTTTACTATCGGTATTGGCCCAGACAAGCGAGCTTGGGTTAAAGAACGGCTTGAGATAATGGGTGTTGACACTGAGGCGTTACCTTTTATCTGGAGGCATTATTCCCTGCACGATAATAAGTATTCATCTTATAGCGATAAGTTTAAGGGTGAGAATTTTGATGGTATTAATTTTCACCCCACATATGAAGCTAAAATGTGGCGATGGTTAAGACAGCATGAAGCGATTGACCAAGACGATCGTACGGCATTTTGGATTGTAGGCAGTGCGGCCAACACTAAAGTTGTGGAACCTTTTTATACACAAACTGGATAATAACTATGATAACTCATAACAAAGATTACCGATTACCTGAAAACCGCAAAGAGTATTTTAATAAACTCTACGCGGTTAATCTAAACCATGGTATCATGCCAGGACTAGTTTACTTGTACTTACCTGCGCTTGCTAAGAAGTATGGCTGGGACCACGAGCAGAAGCTCTGGTTCGCTTTTCTAAATGGTATGACCCAAAACCCTATAACATCATTAAAGTTGTTTGAGCAGCTTCCTGAGGTGCCTCCGGCAGGAGCCGCGTTAACCAAGTTTACTGATTGGTTTAATGCGTCTTGGGATAGCTTGCAATATGATACTGACAGGCGGTATCAAAAGAAAGATACTATCACAGCAATTAAGTCTTACGCTGATATTGTATCTAAATATGACAACCAGTTATATATGATCAAGTATCTTAATTATCCTGATCTGTGGAAGCTGGTTAGAGATAACTATAGTTCGTTTGGTAGGCTGTCAGCTTTCAGTTACCTGGAATACGTTTACCTTAATGGATATGGTGTAGATTGTGATAACTTATTATTTGAAGATAAGTCAGGTAGTAAGTCTCATCGTAATGGTATGATGTTCCTACAGGGAGCAGATCAGTACGTTTGGGATAAACGATCAAATAATGGGTTTGACGGTGATTATCCTGACTTCCCTAAAATATGTACTTGGCTAAATCAAACTTCTGAATGGCATATACAAGACTTTAAGAAAGATAATCCGACTGTACCTAATGCGGGTAACTTTACTTTTGAAAGTAATCTATGTACTTTTAAGAATCACTTCTTTGGAAGACGATATCCAGGAGTCTACTCTGACATGGCATATGCTCGCATAGAATGGGCTGAAGAACGAGGAGCAGATGTATCAGTGTTTAAAGATATTAGGGAAGCTAGTTTACCTGATTGGTTACGAGTAGAAATGTCTGGTGAGAAAATGACATCATCATACATTAACAATAAAGCCTCACAGTTTAAAGATACAGGTATGCCGTTCAGAGGGGAGTACTTCCTATGAGTAATATTATATTACGTGTTTCAGGAACTTTTGGGTCTGGTAAGACTACCGCAGTTAGAGAGTTTATAAATAGATACCCTAGTGAAATCTTATACGCTGGTACCAAGATAATGGGTTATCGTATTGATCTTAGCTCGCAAGGTGATACTCGTCCTCTTTTTATTGTAGGTAAGTATGATAACGTATGTGGTGGAACTGACTCCATTAAAGATCAGGCTACTGTAGCTGATAGAATAATGAAAGCCCATACGTTAGGTCATGTTATGTACGAAGGTGCATTAGTATCCGCATCTGGCTTAGGTGGTAAAGTTACCCAGACCACTGAACCCACGGGATGTACTGTATATGCATTCTTAGATACTCCTGAAGATAAATGTATTAGCAGGGTTATTCAACGTAGATTAAACGCAGGTAACGAGAAAGAGTTTGACCCCAAGAACTTGATACAGAAGTTTCGCAGCGTGTGGAAATGTTCTGAGAATTTAGCTGCGGTAAACTGCGATGTTCAATATGTAAACCATTTATATGCTCATGACCATTTATTAAATATTATAACGGAGTACTGATTGTGATTGAAACATGTCCATATCCAGCACCAACAAAAAGAACTATAACCTCAACACCAGCATTACTTTATTTTGTTTGGGAGAGAGAGGCAATTAGACTCGCTAGAGAAAATAAAGATTATACGGGTGAGCTAACCCAAGACCCTATATTACGTAAGTACAAGTTTACCAACATTAGAAGGAAAGACGATCGTGTTAGTAAGTGGGTGATTGATAATGTTATAAGCAAAGGTTATCGTCAGGATCTTTGGTTCGTGCTTCTCATATGTCGTCTAGTTAACTGGCCACCGACTCTTCAACACTTAATTGATGAAGGTGTTTTATTTCAAGTCGCTGGTGATTTTGACCATGTTAAGTTTTCTCAAGTGATTGAAGACTTTAAAGAAGAGGGTAAGAAAGTTTACTCTGGAGCGTATATGGTTTATCCTTCAAAGAAAGCCCCAGGATCAGTTAAATCTTTTTCCTTGGGTAAGTACATTATTGAGCCGGTATTAGACTCAGCTGACGAGATAGATCATGCTCAACAATATGGTATAGCTGCTTTTGTAAAAGAGCTGGCCAAGTGTTTTGGTATCAGTACGTTTATTGCAGGGCAAGTAGCTGCTGATTTAACTTACTGCCAAGCTACTCTTTCTGAAGCTCATGATTTGTATACTTTTGCTCCTATCGGTCCTGGTAGTTCTAAAGGATTGAATTACCTACTAAGCCGTTCACCTTACGCGTCTTGGAAGCAAGATGATTTCAACGATAACCTAATAACAATAAGAAATAATATAGTAGAAGAGTTAGAGATTGAAGATATGACATTGCATGATGTTCAAAATGTAATGTGTGAGTACAGTAAATACGCCAGAACAATTCTGGGTGAAGGTCAACCAAAATCAATGTATCGTCCTCAGGAGGGATTTTAATATGGAACTACGTGTAGATAATGTTAATCAAGCGTTCTCTGAAATCTTTTGGAAGTTTCGTGTTTTAGACTTACCACCAGTAAATACTCGCAATGGTCCTGCATTAGTGTATCCTGAAATGGTTACCACTATTTATCAGTTCCCCGATGAAAGAGTGTTGTTTCACGAAGGTCGTGATGCTAACCCTATATTTCATTTAATGGAAGCTATATGGATGCTTGCAGGTAGAAAAGATGTCGGGTTTTTAAAGCAGTTTAATAAACGTATGGCAGACTTTAGTGATAATGGTCTTGAGTTCAATGCTGCTTATGGCCATAGATGGCGTCATCATTTCGGCAGTGACCAGTTAGTCAAGTGTATACACCAGCTACGTAGTGATTCAGACACACGCCAAGCTGTGATTCAAATATGGGATGCTGAAGACTTATGTAAAGAGACTATTGACAAAGCCTGTAATACTCAGATCGTATTTAGCAAAAGTAGTGATAAGTTAAATATGACAGTGTTTAATAGGTCAAATGATATTTGGTGGGGTGCTTATGGAGCCAACGCAGTTCATTTCAGTTTCTTACATGAGTTTATAAGTCGCTCTGTAAATATACGAATTGGTGAGTATCGTCAGGTGTCTAACAATTTTCACTTTTACACTGAGCTATATGATGTAAGCACTTACTTTGATTCTCCACCAGACGCTTCCAGCTATGATCATTATAAGAATCGTGTATCTCCATATCCAATAATGGATAATGTAGATTATCAAGGCTTCTTGGAAGATTGTGAGAAATTCTGTGACGATCCGTTTCAATTAGCCAGTACTGATATTGCCAGCGGCTATGAAGAATACAATCATAAATTCTTTACTGATGTAGCTATACCCATGGCTAAAGTAGCCTATGAGCGTAAAGTTTGGCCATGGAAAGACACTGTTAGTAATGGTCTAGAGCACGTTGCTGATATTAAAGCGTCTGACTGGAAGTTAGCTGTTGAGCAATGGATTGGTCGTCGTGAAAAATAACACTTTACTTTTGGTAAATAATAAACCATACTTATTGTATAACTTATAAAGGATATCTAAGCATGAAAACAACCCTTGACTTTTTATTAGATGGCGCACAAGTTAGGCGATTCCACACTCGTCAAACTGTGGTTACTGAAACAGTCGGTCATCACTCCCATGGCGTAGCCACTCTAGCATTATTAATGGACCCAAAAGCCAGTCGTGATTTATTAATCGCTGCGCTGTATCATGATCTATCTGAACATGTAACTGGTGACATACCTTCCCCTATGAAAAGAGAATATGGTATTAGTGCGCAGATTAGCGATATTGAAGATAGGCTAATGGGTGAAGCAGGTATAATATTCCCTACACTTTCCAAAAAAGATCAACGCACCTTAAAACTTGCTGACATAGCTCATGGAGCTGTGTTTTGTTGTCAAGAGCTTGAGCTGGGTAATTTAAAGATGCGTAACATATTAGATACGTATCTCAGTTATGCTCATGAGCATGTTCTTTCTGGTAGAGAACAACAGCTGTTTTCTTTGATTGAAGAAATGTCTAATGATGTTGACCAGCAAGAGTTACTTAACTTACTAGAGGATATGATCCATGACCGCGAACACTAAACAGATCGGAGGTGACCATTATAAAAACGATGGTAAGGGTGAAGAACATTGGGATCGTGTAGATCGCTTAAACCTCAATTACTTCCAGGCGTGCGCTACTAAATACATTGAGCGATGCTATTTAAAAGATAACCCAATTCAAGACTTGCAGAAGGCAGCTCACTTTGTTCAGAAACTTATTGAAATTGAAGAGAGCTATGACTTTGTTGATAAAGTTATTAACATGGAAACAGACGACTCATATCATGAAGGTGGAGCTGATGCGTCATACGTTAACCAAGATCAATACCAAGATCAATTTGATATTGGTGCAGTTAATTTTGTTTCTGATAGAATAAAGTCGTGAGCACTTGGGTGTTTGATACTGAAACTCTTCCTAACCGCACTCTACTTAGCGCTCAATGTGTTGAGACTGAGGAGTGGTTTGATGTTTGGAGGCATGAGGACAATGCTGTTGATAAGCTTAGAGAGTTCTTGATGGTGCCTGATTCTACATTTGTAGGATTTAACTCACTATCTTTTGATAATGTAGTTGTGTCTGCGTTCGCTGCGGGTAGAGACGAAGGTCAAATAAAAAATATAGCTAATGATTTAATTGATAATCGTACGCCATATTGGGCAGCATATAAGAAGTTTCATTTACGCAAGTGGGTTAAGGACTCAATAGACTTAATTGAAGTTGCTCCTTCTTTTGTAGGATTAAAGGCTTATGGGGCTAGGATGCACATGCCTATATTACAAGACATGCCAATGGCTCACAATGTTATGGTTGATCCATCTCAAGAAAAAGACATACTTGAATATTGTCATAACGATGTGTCAACAACGAGGGAACTGCTCAACACCTTAGATGATCAGATAATGCTAAGAGTTCAAATGAGTCGCCAATATGGTGTTGACATGCGTAGTAAGTCTGATTCACAAATGGCAGAACAGGCTTACATTAAATCAATGGGTCTCAAGCGTAGAGATAATAAGATACCCTTAACTATAAAATATGATGCTCCTTCATTTTTGAAGTTTAGTGACCCTACACTACAAGCGTTACTTGATAAGATTAAGGGTCATACTTTTGATATGAACCCAAAGACTGGTCATGTTGTATTACCTGAATTCTTGGGTAAACATTGTTACACGTTTGGTAGTGGTATTTATCAATTAGGAGTCGGGGGTATACACTCGGTACATGATAAGAAGGTGTGTTACATTGCAGGTGATAAAGTTATGGGTGAACTGGATGCAGCTTCATTCTATCCATCTATTATTTTAGAGTGTGGCTTTATACCTGAAACATTGGGTGAAGACTTTATACGTGAATACCGTAGGATATATACTCAACGTCTGGCGGCTAAAGCATCAGGAGATGTCACTACCTCTGAGACTTTGAAGATCAGCCTTAACGGGACATTCGGTAAACTGGCGAGTAAATACTCAGTACTATACGCACCAGACCTAATGTTAGCTGTAACCTTAACGGGTCAGCTCACTCTTTTAATGTTGATTGAACGATTAGAATCTATTGGTGTTGAAACTTTAAGTGCCAATACAGATGGTATAGCGGTACGCTACGATAACAGTCTTCAACTCCAGGTAGACGAGAAAGTTTCTCAGTTTAGTGAGTTATCTAAGTTTGTGTTTGAGTTTACTCCTTACCGCGTGTTAGCTATGAAAGATGTTAATAATTACATAGCGGTTAAAACAGACCGCTCTTTAAAAGTTAAGGGTATTTATTCTCAATTATCACTGAGGAAAAACCCCACGGCTCAGGTCTCCTCAGATGCCGTAGGAGCGTGGTTAGCGAATGGTACTGAAATTAGTCACACCATTTATCATAGTCCGTTTGCTAACTTTATAAGCGCACGTAACGTGACTGGGGGAGGTAAGCAAGAAGGTAAGTACTTAGGTAAGGTTGTTCGCTGGTATCAAAGCACCGAATCAATAGAACCTATTAGGTATTATACTAACGATAATAAAGTGCCAAAAAGCGATGGTGCTAGGGCATGTATGATTGTAGATGACTTCAAAACTCATCCACAAGATCTAGATTATAATTGGTATTTAAAAGAAGCAATTAAGATTGTTGTCGCTATAGGTGGTGTTAAATATCTAACTGCTTATGAATTGGCTCTGGTCGCACCGCAACCGAAACAAAGGAAGAAAAGTAATGGAAAATAACTCCAGCAAAGTTTACGTGGTTCAGGTGGATCACAATAAAGACCTATCCGACGCTAAAAAGTATGGCCAGTTGCAGGCTGTGTTTGGTAATCCGCGTAAGCCTTATGATACAGGTTCAATGGTTCACAAAGCACGTGAAGTATTGGAACAATGGACAGATGGTGATCATCTTTTAATGTTAGGTGATCCAACACTATGTGGTGTTTGTATGGCAATAGCCTCCGAGTTTACTGATAGTGTTAATATATTAAGTTGGGACCGAAACTCGTTCGCATATATCCCTCAGCACTGGGAGTTCGGGCAAGGTAGTCAACACATACACACGGCAGATTGACAGCTGCCACAACCCTAGAAGGAGAACAAAATGTCAAAAGTAGAAAAAGTAGAAAAAGCAGGTAGTTGGGAAAGTACGTTACGTAAGGGACAGCAGAAGGTTCCACCACGTATTTGTATTTACGGAGGCCACGGCATCGGTAAGAGTACTTTGGCAGCAGCGTTTCCAAAACCTATCTTTATAAGTACTGAAGATGGCTTGGATTCTTTAGATGTTGTCAGCTTCGCTAAAGCTACGAGCGTGATTGATGTGGTTGAAAGTATCAAAACATTGATACGTGAAGACCATGGATATCGTACTGTAGTTATCGATACTGTTGATTGGTTGATAGAACCACTCATTACAAAGAGTATTGAAGAAGCTCATGATGCAAAAGAGTTAGCTTATGGTAAGGGCCAGATGATGGTAGCGGAAGAGTTCCGTGAGATACTTCAAGGTCTTGATCATTTACGCTTAAAAAAGAACATGAATGTTGTTCTTGTTGCTCATGCCTCAGTCACTAAATTTGAAGACCCACGTACTGAGCCATACGATCGATATCAACCGAAGTTACCTAACCGATGTAATGCTCTATTACAAGAGTGGACAGATGTGTTAGCGTTTTGCGCTTTCAAAGTATTGATACGCAAGAGTGACTCTGGCTTTAATAATACAAAGAACAGAGGAGTGACAACAGGAGAACGATTATTACATTTAATCGAGAACCCTGCATATGTTGCTAAGAATCGTTACCGCTGCCCAGAAGAAATAGAGATGAGCATCGATAACCTAAAATCAATAATCCCAATAGCTGAATAGGAAAACATAACAATGGCTAAATTTAATTTTGATCCATCCGAAGTAGAAGCATCAACTTACAGTTCAGATCAGTCTTACGAGATCATGCCTGATGGTGAGTATAAGTTAGCAGGTGTCGATGCTGAAGAGAAGCAAACACAAAAGAAGAACGGCTCTTACATCAATGCTAAGTTTGAGATTGTAGAAGGTCCACACACTGGTCGGTTTATCTGGCAGAACTTTAATATTGTAAACCCCAACGAGACCGCTCAGCGTATCGGTCGTCAAGAGTTGGTAGCTTGGGCTACAGCTTGTGGTAAAGCTAGTGCTGACGATACTGATAAGCTGTTAGGTAAGATATTCTCAGCTAAGGTTGGTGTTGAGAAAGGTACTGGCGGTTATGCTGATAGTAATCGTATCAAGGCGTTTCTTATTGGTGCTAAGAAATCTACAGAAGGGTATGTGCTATCACCAAATATAGCTGTACCAGCACCATCAGTTCAACAGGCTCCGGTAGCTGAAGCAACTGCAAGTGCCTCAAGTAATCCTTGGGATTAGTTAAAGGAACCAGGGAGGGGCTAAATGCCTCTCCTCTTTTTTAGGATAATACTATGGCAGCTATTCCATCAACAATCGGTGACCAGATGGTCACTAAGATATATGAAGGCTATGAGAAAGAAGAAGATAACTCTAGGGTTTACTTGGGTCGTCTAGGTTCTTCTTTCATAGGTGAAGAGTGTATACGTAAGATCTGGTTTGACTGGAGAGGTTTTAACAGAGAAGGATTTCAAGGTCGTATACTCAGGTTATTCGGTACAGGTCACTGGCAGGAAGACCGCATTGTAGAAGATTTACGTAGGGCTGGTTATAGTATCTGGGAAAAGCAAGAGGATGGTACACAGTATCAGTTAGTCGATGAAACAGGTCATTTCATATCTAAGTTAGACGGAGTCATTAAAGGCGTACCGCAGCATGAAAATGAACCTCATATATTAGAAATAAAGACTCATAATAAATCTAGTTTTAATGGCGTGCTCAAGCATGGCGTGTTAAAGAATAAGCCTCAACATTACTCTCAAGTTCAAATAAGTATGCAATTATCAGGTATGAAAGCCGCTCTTTATGTCGCTGTATGTAAAGATGATGAGCGTTTTTATATTGAACGTATTGAAGCTGACAACAAGCATCAAGATCAATTACTCAAGAAAATAAAATCATTAACTGAGGCTACCATAACTCCGGCAGGTATCAGTGATAACGCAGGTAGTTTTGGTTGTAAGTTCTGCTCCATGAAAGCAGTGTGCCTTAAAGAAGAAAAGCCTCTTGTCAATTGTCGTACTTGCTCTATGTGTCACTCAGCTCCTGAAGGTCAATGGCACTGTAAATTAAATAATATCACGCTTAATTTAAAACAACAGCGTGCTGGATGTGAGGAGTATAGCGCTATATGATTACAATAGGAATAGACCCAGGATTGGGTGGAGCGATTGCCTTCTTAAAAGATGGTAAATACTTAGCTGTTAAAGATATGCCGATCATATTGAAAGGATCTGGTGTTGTTAAAAACGAAGTCAACCCGCAAGGATTGAAACTATTACTTAGAACTAACGTACCTGCTGATGAATATGTAACAGTCGCATTAGAACGAGTAAACGCAATGCCTGGGCAGGGAGTATCATCTGTATTTAGTTTAGGTGATAGTTTCGGTACTGCAAGAGCGTGCGTGGCCTGTTGCAATTATGAAATGCTGTATGTGGCTCCTCGTACTTGGAAGAAACACTTTAACTTAACATCTGATAAAGAGATGTGTAGAGCCGCTGCAATTAAAATGTTTCCAGAAGCTGAACTTCATTTAAAGAAACACGTCGATAGAGCTGAAGCATTGTTAATGGCTAGATGGATGTTTGATCAGAAGTTTTAATTATGGATATAGATGATTTAATTGATGATATAGCTGAATTAGAAGATCAACCATGGGTAGAGT
>Ga0114916_1001176_pt1 | contig 15445 bp, 15 predicted proteins | sample MalvirAntarct_66_FD_83501 | JGI IMG/M metagenome (GOLD analysis project Ga0114916, IMG submission 83501) | Marine viral communities from the Global Malaspina Expedition - Malaspina viral metaG Antarct_66 | ecosystem: Environmental > Aquatic > Marine > Oceanic | place: West Anvers Island... | reverse complement strand
TCGCGGACCCAGCGGTTCATCCCGGGCACGATCCCCTGCCTGACCTGGGGCGGCCTGCGCGGCGGCATCTCGGTGGCGCTGGCGCTCTCCATCCCGGAGGTCGCGGAGAAGTCGACGATCCTGGCGGCGACCTACACCGTGGTGATCTTCACCATCGTCGTGCAGGGCCTCAGCCTGCGCGCGCTGGTGGCGCGCGTCGTGCGGCCGGCCGGATGATGCGAGCGCGCCTGGTCAGCCTCGCGCGGGAACTATACGACGGCGGCACGCGGCGCGCGCACGCCTTCCGCTACGCGCTGCTCGCCTTCGACATCGTCACGATCCTGTTCGTCGTGGCCACCTCGTTCCTGCCGCACACCTGGCCGCTGGAGGCGCTGGACGCCGTCTTCGGGGTGCTGATCCTGGCCGACTTCATCGCACGCCTGTCGATTGCACGGCGCAAGACGGCGATGGTGCTGCACCCGGTGAGCATCGCCGACCTGGCGGCGATCATCTCTTTCATCGTGCCCTTCACCGGCGAGGGGCTGGGCTTCCTGCGCGTCCTGCGCACCCTGCGCCTGCTGCACACCTATCAGATGCTGGGCCGGCTGCGCGGCGACTTCCGCTTCTTCCGCCGCAACGAGGAGATCCTGGTCGCCGTCGTCAACCTGCTCGTCTTCATCTTCGTCATGACGGGGCTGGTCTACGAGACCCAGCACTGGAGCAATCCCGACATCGCCAACTATGCCGACGCCCTCTATTTCACCGTGACGGCGCTGACGACGACGGGCTTCGGCGACATCACCCTGCCCGGCACGGGCGGCCGGCTGATCTCGGTCGCGATCATGATCGTCGGCGTGACGCTGTTCCTGCGCCTGGCCCAGGTGCTGTTCCGGCCGACCAAGGTGCGGCACGAATGCCCGACCTGCGGCCTGACCCGGCACGATCCGGACGCGGTCCACTGCAAGCATTGCGGCGAAACCCTGCACATCGAGACCGAAGGCGCGCTATGATGACGATCACGAAACCGTCAACCGCACCCGCCTCATTGTGAGGCCGGCGGTGGGCGGCCAGGGGGCGAACATGTCGAAGTCGAAGATGCAGGACACGTCCGGTCATCCGGAAGTGCGTAACGACGCGGTCGCCTCGCCGGAGATCGCTTGGGTTCGGCCGCACGTCGAGGTCATCGACATTCGCGAGACGCAGGGCGGTGGACTGGGCAACAACGACGGCGCCGCCAGCCACAGCTGAGGAGAGCCCGCTCGTCCGGCCGACACGGTCCGCTCGGTCATCGCCGACCCGGCGCACGTCCTCAGCCTTTCGATTGGGGCGTGCTGCAAGCCATCTGGCCGGCGATCAGCCGATCGAGCAGCGGCCCCAGTTCGGCCGCATCGGCGAAGCCGCCGGAACCGAGAACGCGAAATCCGTCCGGCCATTGCTCCGACGCACGGCATGGGGCGACCAGCCGGACGTGACGATCGACCATGTTGATCAGGAAGCCCGCGACGCAGGCGATCGTGGCCAGTTCCCGTCCTTCCGGCCGGGTCGCACGCGATGCGCGGCGCCGGGCGCGGCCGGCGTGTGCGAGGCGCCGGCCGGAATCGGGATAGAGCGGCGCGAGCTCGACGAACAGCAGGTCGCGGGGCGTGAAGCAGCGATGCACGTCGCGCAGCATGCGAAGCGTCAGAATGGAGAACCGGTGCACCTCGCGCCGTGATGCGAATGCCGCCTCGAGGACGCGCTTCGTGCGCGCCGGATCGCGCAGCGCGATGGCGGTGGTCATCTGCGGGTAGCCGCCGAAGATGTCGCGGAACGTCTCGGCGAAGGCCTCGTAGTCGGGATTGTCGAGCGGATCCGAGGCCCAGTAGCAGAAGCCCTGACCGGGAACGGATCCCGTCCGCGCCCGCACGACGTCGAGCGTCTGCCGCCACGATGCGGCATTGGCCGCATCATACGGCCAGACCTCGGTCAGCCGATCCGCACTGACGCCGCAGAACCAGCAGCCGACCGAGCAGCCCTTCTGCAGCTCGAACGCGAAGGGGTGCAGAGCGACGCGCTCCAGGTGATCCGCGCCGAGGGTGGCGAGCAGATGGTCGCGCTGGCGCCGACGCCAAGCGGCAAACGCCGGATCGGCCCCGGGATCGGCGGCTCCCGCAGCCGAGGCCGTCCGAAGCCGCCGCTCCACGCGATAGGCCTGGAACCGCCGGAGCCGAGGCGAGGACCATCCTCGCGGATCGCACGTCTCGTCCCATAATGGACGCAGCGCCTCGGGATCGATGCCGAGATCGGCGCCGTACCGCTCGGGGTCTTCACCGAATGCCTGACGGAAGACCGGATCGTATGTCAGGCATTCCAGGAACCGCTTGGTCCTGGCGACATCGGCCAGGTAATCCTCGTCGCAGGTCGCGCAGAGCCCGAAGACGCGCTGCACGTCGCGGCCCAGCAGAGCGAGAGCAGCACCGATTCTCGTCTCCGGATCAGTCATGCGATCCCCTCGGTATCCGCCTTCGGATCAGACATAGCCCAGCCGCGCCATCGTGGCGCCGTGGTCGCGGAGGATGCGGTTCTGCTGCGCCCGGCTCAGGACATCCCGCCACCCGCCAGCGGTGCCGCTGCGGAAAAAGGACCGCGCCGTCGGCGGCGTCTCGTCGAAGCCTTCGGCTTGTTCCTGGTCGCGCAGGACGTCGAACCGCGTCGCGGCGCAAGCATGCCGAAGGGCATCGGACGCGGCCGGCATCGCCGCCGCCCGCGCCGCCCGCGCCAGCGTTGTGACCGGGTCCGCGTGCATGTCCTCGTAACGCAGAAGGGTCACCGGGAAGGCGGCGGTGTCGCACCAGCTGTCGATGTTGGCGGACCATGTGAGGATCGCCTGCGGTAGGCCCCGCGACAGTCCCGGCCGGGTCTCGAAGCGGCCGTAGCGAGGGTCCGCCATCGTCCCGATCGCGGCGTCGATCGTGATGCCCATGTGGTGGGCCAGCGAGACGGCGACGTCGCGCGGATCGCGGCAGACGTGAACTGCGCCGACGGTCACCTGCGGCGGGAACAGGAAGCTCCCGTCGCCGACCCGGACGAACGCGTCGTGCACCTTGCAGAACACGTTGTGCGACAGGCCGGCAGCGACCATCCGGAACATGTGTGGACGTGCGGCCAGCACGACGTCGGCCGGCAGGTCGGACGAGTCCACGTCGCACAGGCGATCGAACAGGGGCCGGTTGGCCCCCGGTATCTCCTGGCCCTCCTTGAACCCGTTGATGCGCACCGGCGCGCCGCCCCTGCGCAGACTGGCGAGCGCCAGCCGCAGCCAAGTGCTGCCCGACTTGGGATAGGAGCTGATCCAGATGATGCCCGGCCGCGCGCTACCGGCCACGGTCGTCGGGTCAGCGGTCATGGGAGCGGGCGGATCAGCGCGTCCGTCAGAAGATCGAGGTTCTCGAACCCGCCCGATCGGCGCAGGGCGAAATGCGGTACGGCCGCGGTGATGCGGCCGCACGCCGCGAATATCCGCGGGTAGAGACCGAGCTGCCGAGCCGCCCGCTCCCGATAGACTCCGGCGAGCGTCTGCTTGAGCGCCACGTTCGGCGGGAGCCGTTCCACCAGGGCGTCGGCCGGCAACCTGGCGCGGGAGAGATGGAACACGGCACCGAGCGGCAAGGGCTCGCGCCGCACACCATCGCCCATGCGGTGCTCGTACTTGCTCATCGCCCGCGACTCGCGCAGCCGCCGTCCTTCGGGCAGGCGCAGCGCGCAGAGGCTGTCTTCCCAAAGCTTCTGGTACGGCAGTTCCGGGAGGACGACGGACGCCGTCCCGGCAGCATCGAGCACGGTGACGTCGTCGGCGAGCAGCCGGTAGCCTTGAGCTCCCATGGCCGCGGCAAGGGTCGACTTGCCGGCGCCGGAATCGCCGACGATCACATGCGCGCGGCCGTCGACTTCCACGGCGCTCGCATGCAGCGGCAATACGCCCCGCTTATGGCAGAGAATGCCGAAGACGCTGCCCATCAGGAAGGCGGCCATGTCCAGGGGGTCGGCGCCGTCGGCGCGCGCCACCACCACCCGGCTACCGTTACCAACGAGATAGCGGGCGACGCCGGGCACTACGATCAGCACGACGCCGGCGGCATCGATCCGCATGAACGGGCCGGTCACGACTTCGCCGGGCAGACTGTCCGGGACCGGACCTTCGACGATCTCGATGTCGGCAGGACGGTCGGCCCCGTCCCATGGCTTCAGCCACGGCAGGTCGAGACTGGTGGCGACACGCCAGCCGACGAGGCTCAGATCCGGACGATCCACTGTCAGGGCTGAACGTCGACGGCGCCCCGCTCGCGAAGCACCTCCAGGAGCGCCGTCACGTCATCCCGCACCGCCGCCGGATCGGCCGAAAAGCGGCTGCAGGCGGCGGCTACCAGCTCGTCGAGGCTGCGCCATTCCGTCAGTTCGTCCCAGACGAACCCGGCCGTCGCATTGAGATTGAGGTAGAAGCCGTCGGTGTCGTTCAGCACGAAGACCTCGTCGCCGACGCGCATGGACGAAATGCCGTCGGTGCGGCGGCGCGCCGACGGTACGGCCGGACTCTCATGATCGAGCATCGCTCACTCCGGCTCCGCTGCACGAGCGCAGCCCGTCTCGGCATACCCCAGGCGTCGCATCTCGTCGCCGTGACGACCGTAGATGCTCCGCTTCTGCATGGCCGTCAACTCGCGCGTACCGGCGCCGGCCTTGCCGGCACGGAAGAACCGCTCGACGCCGACAGGACGCTCGACGAAGCCGGCCTCCGCCTCCTGTTGCGCGAGCCGTTCGAAGCGCGTCGCCTCGACGGCGACGCGCAGGCTTGGCTCTGCGTCGGGCAGGGCCAGGAAGCGGGCGAGACGCCCGACCTGCGCCACCGGTTCTGCCAGCAGATCCTCGTATCGCAGCAGCAAGGTCGGCCCGGGCGAATGATCGAGGAAGCTCGCCGCATGACCGCTCCAGCTTCCCATGTGCTGAGGCAGTTGGGAGAAATTGCGGAAGCCGCGCTGCACATGCTCCGGCCGGTAGCTCCCCTCCATGGCATCGTCGTCGGCCATGACGGCGATCGCCGTGGCGAGGTCGGTGCGGCCGTGATGGGCGAGCGATGCCGCGAGGTCGTAGGGATGCCGCACGACGTGCACGATCCGCACCGGCAGATCGTGCGGAAACAGCCGCCCGGCGCCGGGGCCTGTCGGGATGTTGGCGTCGTGCGCCTTCATGTAGACGCGCGGCGGCTGCGTGGCCGCGGCGATCCGGCGGTACACGCCGGGGCGGAGCGCCAGGATCTCGTCCATCGTCAAGCCGTCGGGATCGAGCGCGTGCGTCTGTTCGAACAGGTTCCGGTCCGACGCCCAGCGGCCGACGGTGTCGAGGGCGTTGATGTCGACGGCTTCGCACTCCGGCTGGCTAAGCGCCTGGACGAGGGCGCGCACCCAGGTGTTGCCCGACTTCGGGTAGGAGGCGATCAGCACGATTTCCGTCATGCCGCCCCGCCCATCGCCGCAACGGTCTCGAGGACGACGTCGGCCATCGCCATCAGCGCCGCGCGATCGGGACTGCGTTCGAGCCGGAAGACGGGTGCGGCCGCGCAGAGCCGGCCGACCGTGGCGAGGGCGGCGGCCTCGACCCCGAAACGACGGATGGGCGTCCGGTCCACGAGCCGCGAGAGCAGGTCCTTCGCCGCAGCAGCGGGGGCGAGCGGACGGCAGTGCATGGCGCCCGACAGGCCGACACGCATCACGAAGACGGCACGCACCGGCAGCGGCTCTGGGCCGGCCAGCGGGAGATCGACGTGGCAGCGCTCGATGCGCGGCCGAAGCCGCTCGCCCGGGCCGGCGGCACCGGGCAGCGGCAGGACGTCCGGCCATACCGCCAGCCGCCGGACGCCGGGCCAGGCGAGGAGACCGCCGCCGCCGGTCGGGGTGAACAGGCAGAGGTCGTCGGCGACCAGCCGCGCGCCGCGCGCGATCAACGCCGCCGCCAGGGTCGACTTGCCGATACCGGAAACGCCGGCGAGGACGATCGCGGCGGAACCGATCGCGACGGTCACCGCCCGCAGGGGAACCAGCCCACGCCGGCAGAGCAGCGCGGCGAGCGGCCCGGCGAGAATCAGGGCGCCGGCTTCGCTTTCGGCCACGCCTTCGGCGAGTTCGACGTCCAGCGCCTCGCCGCTCCGGATGAGGAAGCGCGCGGTGCCCGGCACGCCCAAGGCGATGCAGCCATCCCCGTCCATCGCGAAGGCTGCTCCATCGGGCAACGCCGGAATGGCTCCCGGCCCGACGCGCCGAACGGCGACGTCCGCCGCCGCCGCGCCCGCCGCCTCGCGCATCAGCGGAAGGGCGAAATCCGACCGCAGGCGCAGCGGCCCGATCCGGTAGCAGGCCGGGCCGGCGAAAGAGGCGGCGTTCGAGAGGCCGGTCATCAAATCCCGTGGTGCATGCCGTCGCGGGCGCCTGGACGAAAGGCCGGCGCAGTCCTATCACATCGAGGCCCGGCCAGCGACGTCACCGGCGAAGCCGGGTTCGCGCGCATTCGCGCGGAAGCCTGTATCCTGTTCCCGACGTACCGCCCGACCCGTGCCCCGACAACGACCGGACCCAACGATGCCCCTGCCGAAGATCGACTTCGAACCCGATGCCGAGGGGCCGCTGCGCGGCATCCGCGTGCTGGACTTCTCCCGGCTCGTCGCCGGCAACATGGTCAGCCTGCAGCTCGCCGACTACGGCGCCGAGGTGGTGAAGGTCGAGGCGTGCAAGCGCGGCGACACCTTGCGCGACTGGAAGGAGAAGGGTCTCTCGGTCCACTGGAAGGTCTATGGGCGCAACAAGAAGAGCATCACGCTCGACCTGAAGTCGCCGCAGGCGCGCCAGGTGATCCTCGACCTCCTGCCGAAGTTCGACGTGCTGATCGAATCCTTCCGCTTCGGCTACATGGAGCGGCTCGGGCTGGGGCCGGAGCAGCTGCATGCGGTCAACCCGAAGCTGGTGATGGTGCGGGTGTCGGGCTTCGGCCAGACCGGCCCCTATTCGCCGCGGCCGGGCTTCGGCACGCTGGTCGAGGCGATGTCGGGTTTCGCCTCGCGCAACGGCTTCGAAGACCGCGAGCCGGTGCTGCCGCCGCTCGCCATGGCCGACATGATCGCCGGCCTCTACGGCGCCATGTCGACGGTGATCGCGGTGCGCGACATCGAGCAGAACGGCGGCACGGGCCAAGTCATCGACCTCAGCCTGCTGGAATCGATCTTCTCGATCCTGGGCCCCGAGGCGGCGATCCACCGCGTCAACGGCAAGATGCGCCGCCGCGTCGGCTCGGCCTCGGAGCAGTCGTCGCCGCGCAACGTCTACAAGACGAACGACGAGGGCTGGGTCGCCATCTCGGCCTCGACCCAGTCGATGGCGGAACGCCTGTTCCGCGCCATCGGCCGCGACGACCTGAACCGCAACCCGGAGTTCGCCACCAACGCCGAACGCATCAAGCGCCGCGACGTGGTCGACGGCATCGTCGGCGGCTGGATCGGGGCGCGCAGCCTGGACGAGAACATCCGCTTCTTCGAGGAGCAGGGCGTCACCGCCGCCCCGGTCTACGACATCGCGCAGTTCATGGAGGACCCGCACGTCCAGGCGCGCGGCATCCTGGTCGAGGCGCCGGACGACGAGATGGGGACGGTGCCGATGCACCTGCCGGTGCCGCGCCTCAGCGGCACGCCCGCCAAGCTGCGCACCCCTGCCCCCGACCTCGGCCAGCACAACGACGAGATCTACGGCCTCGTCTACGACGCCGACCGCATCGCCGCGCTGAAGGCCGACGGCGTCATCTGATTTCAGGAGCAGTTCCGATGGATCCCTACAAGAAAGACCTGCCCCTCTGGCGCTCGCTGCTGTTCGTGCCGGCGAACGTGCGCGCCTATGTCGAGAAGGCGCACACCCGCGGCGCCGACGGCATCATCCTCGACCTGGAAGACAGCGTGCCGCTGGCCGAGAAGGCCAACGCGCGCGGCATGGTGGCCGAGGCGGCCAGGCTGGTGTCGCGCAACGGCGCCGACGTGCTGGTGCGGGTGAACGAGCCGCTCGAACTCTGCGTGCGCGACCTGGAGACGGTGGTCTCGCCGGAGATCTGCGCGCTGCTGCTGCCGAAGATCGACAGCGCCAGCCATGTCCGCCTGCTGGCCGCACTGGTCGACCGGATCGAGGCCGAAAAGGGCATGCCGATCGGCCATACCAAGTTCTCGGTGCTGGTCGAGACGGCGAGCGCCTTCGCCCGCGTCGAGGAGATCGCGATGGCGCATCCGCGCATCGTCGCGGTCGGCCTGGGCAGCGAGGATTTCGCGCTGGACACCGGCGGCCTGCCCGATCCGGACGTGCTGCTCTACCCGAAGCAGCGCGTCGCGATCGCGGCGCGCGCCGCGGGCGTGCTGCCGATGGGCATCATCGGCACCGTCGCCGACTTCAACGACGAGGAGGGCTATCGGCAGGTGGTGCGCAACTCGCGCCGCTTCGGCTTCGCCGGCGCCTCCTGCATCCACCCGAAGGTCGTGTCGATGCTGAACGACGGCTTCGGCCCGACCGCCGAGGAGGTGGCCGCGGCGAAGCGCGTGGTGGAAGGCTTCGAGACCGCGAAGGCCCAGGGCCGCGCCTCGATCACCGTCGACGGCAAGATGATCGACTACCCCATCGTCGACCGCGCCGAGCGCCTGCTGGCGCTGGCGGCGCGGATCGAGGCGAAGGTGAAGCGGGCGTAGCCGACGCTTTTCTCGATTTCAAAAGCCTTGACAAGCCCGCGCCGACGCTTCCCAATGTCAGGACAAATCGAGGCGTGGAGGTCGGCGCGAGCCGGCAACACCCGCCCGGAAGCTGGAGGAAACTGTGCGGCGGGCGCCAGCCCCCGCGCGCATTTCGCTTCCGCGCCGCGGGCTCCGCGGCACGTAGGGAGACAGGCGCGCATGGGCGATACGGCTTTCGGCTTCGTGGACTGCGACGTCCATCCGGCCGCGCCGGACATGAAGGCCCTGGTGCCGTATCTCGACGATTACTGGCGCGAGACGGTGGTCACCCGCGGCATCGACGGACTCGAACTGTCGTCCTTTCCGCCGGGCGCCAAGGCGCACGGACGGCCGGACTGGCGGCCCGACATCGGCGGCAAGCCGGGATCCAGCCTGGACCTGATGCGCGCCAACCTGCTCGGCCCCTTCGATACCCGCTTCGCCATCCTGAACTGCATGCACGGCGCGCTGGCGCTGTTCAACGCCGACCTCGCGGCGGCGCTGGCGAAGGCGGTGAACGACTGGATCGCCGCGGAGTGGCTCGACAAAGAGCCGCGCCTGCGCGCGTCGATCGTCGTGCCGGCGCAGGACCCGCACCTCGCCGCCGAGGAGATCGAGCGGCGGGCCGGCGACCGGCGTTTCGTCCAGGTGCTGATGCTGGTCTCGCACGACATGCCGCTCGGCAAGCGGCACTACTGGCCGATCTATGCGGCGGCCGAGAAGCACGGCCTGCCCGTCGCCATCCACGCCGGCAGCGGCTACCGCCAGCCGACCACGGCGAACGGCTGGCCGTCCTATTTCGTCGAGGATTATGTCGCGCAGTCGGCATCGTTCCAGAACCAGCTGCTGAGCCTGGTGGCGGAGGGCGTGTTCGCCAAGCATCCCGGCCTGAAGGTCGTGCTGACCGAATCCGGCTTCACCTGGCTGCCGAGCTGGACGTGGCGCGCCAACAAGACGTGGCGCGGCGTGCGGCGCGAGACCCCCTGGGTCGACCGGCCGCCGTCCGAGATCGTCGCGGAGCATGTCCGCTTCACGCTGCAGCCGACCGACGAGCCGCCGGAGCCGGCGCTGTTCGAGCGGGTCGTCGACCAGATGGGTTCGGACGAGTTGCTGCTGTTCTCGACCGACTATCCGCACTGGCATTTCGACGAGGACAGGGCCCTGCCCCAGGGCCTGTCCGCGAGCCTCGTCGCGAAGATCGCGCGGGACAACCCGCTCGCGACCTATCCGCGCTTGAGAGAAGAAGGACTGAGGGAGACCGTGCAATGAGCGTCGACACCCTCGACCGGCCGCGCGACGGCGCGGCAACCGGCGCACAGGCGAAGCTTTCGGTGATCGACTGCGACATCCATCCGATGCTGCGGTCGGCGAAGAGCCTGCACCCGTACCTCTCGACGCGCTGGCGCGACTTCGTCGACAGCTACGGCCCGCACACCCGCCTGCCGTTCCTCGGCAGCCCCGCCTATCCGAAGGCGACGCCGGCCCTGTCGCGGCGCGATTCCTGGCCGCCGAACGGCGGGCCGCCGGGCAGCGACCTGGACTTCATGCGCGAACAGCATCTGGATCCGAACGGCGTCGAATACGGCATCCTGCAGGTGCTCTATCCGGCGGTGAAGGACCAGCGCAACCTGGAGTTCGCGGCCGCCCTGGCGCGTGCCGTCAACGACTGGCAGGTCGAGGAATGGGCGCGGCCCGAGCCGCGGCTGAAGGCCTCCATCTCGCTGCCCTGCGAGGATCCCGAGGCGGCGGTCGCCGAGATCGAGCGGCGCGCCGGCGACAAGCATTTCGCCCAGATATTCCTGACCGCACGGACGAGCGAGCCGCTGGGCCGCAAGCGCTACTGGCCGATCTTCGAGGCGGCGGCGCGGCACGGGATTCCCATCGGCATCCATTCCGGCGGCGCCAACGGCGTGCCGCTGACGCCGGGTGGCTGGCATTCCTTCTATATCGAGGACCATTTCGGCAACGCCGTCGCGATGCAGACGGCGCTGGCCAGCATCGTCTTCGAGGGCGTGCCGGAGCGCTGGCCGGACCTGAAGATCGTCGCCGTCGAGGCCGGCTTCGGCTGGGTGCCGAGCTGGACGTGGCGGATGGACCGGCAGTGGGCGCGCTTCCGCGACGAGGTTCCGCACGTCGCGCACCCGCCGTCGACCTATATCAAGCGCAACATCTGGTTCTCGACCCAGCCGATCGAGGAGACGGACCGCCGCCGCGACCTGCGCGACACGCTGGACTGGGTCGGCTACGACCGCATCGTCTTCGCGACGGACTATCCGCACTGGGACTTCGACGATCCGCGCTACGCCTTCAAGGTGGCGCTGACCGACGAGCAGCAGCGCAGCATCTTCACCGGGAACGCCCGCGCGGTGTACGGGCTGGCCTGACGATGGGCCGTCACGTCGTCGCCAGGGTGGGCGAGATTCCGTCGGGCGGCTGCCGGCTGGTCCATGCCGGCGGCCGCGACATCGTCGTGTTCGAGATGCAGGGCGACTATTACGCGCTGCTGAACCGCTGCCCGCACGAGGGCGGCGGCCTGTGCCACGGCGACCGGGTCGGCATGGTCGAGGCCGACATGCCCGGCGAATACCGCTTCTCGCGCGCCGGCGAGATGGTGAAGTGCCCCTGGCACGGCTGGGAGTTCGACATCCGCACCGGCCAGTCATGGTCCGATCCGCGCCGCACCTTCGTGAAGAAGTATCCGGTCTCGATCGAGGCGGGCACCGAACTGGTCAAGGGTCCCTACGTGGCCGAGAGCTTTCCGGTCACGGTCGAGGACGATTACGTGATCCTGGAGGTCTAGCCGGACCGCCCACGTCGGCGCGACCGCGGCAGGAGGAGGACGAAACATGGCGACTGCGCAGGCAGATACCGGCATTCGGGTCACACCCAGCGGCGACACCCTGGGGGCCGACATAAGCGGCGTCGACCTGTCGCGGATGGACGACGCGCTGTTCGGCGAAATCCGCCGCGCCTGGCTCGACCATCTGGTGCTGCGCTTCCGCGGCCAGACGCTGGACGACGACGCTCTGGCCGATTTCAGCCGGCGCATCGGCGCCCTGGACATGGCGCCGACCGGGCGCACCGGCCGGCCGTTCCAGCCGGAGCGGCCCGAGATCGCCGTCATCTCCAACATCGTGGTGGACGGCAAGGCGGTCGGCAGCCTGGGTGCAGGCGAGGCCGAATGGCACAGCGACATGTCGTATAACGACGTGCCGCCGGACGCGAGCGTGCTCTACGGCATCGAGGTGCCGGAGGGGGCGGGCCATACCTGGTTCTGCAACATGTATGCGGCCTTCGAGGCGCTGCCGGCCGACATGCGCGCGCGGCTGGAGACGCTGACCTGCAAGCACGACGCGACGCGCAACAGCACGGGCGAACTGCGCGCCGGCTTCGACGAGCACTACACACCGGAGGACCTGCCGGGTGCCGTCCACCCGCTGGTGCGCACGCACCCGGAGACGGGACGCAAGGCGCTGTTCCTCGGCCGGCGGCGCAACGCCTACGTCATGGGTGTGTCCGTGGAGGCGAGCGACCGCCTGCTCGACGAACTCTGGGCGCATGCGATCAAGCCGGAATTCTGCTGGGTGCAGCACTGGCGGGTCGGCGACGTCGTCATGTGGGACAACCGCTGCACGCTGCACCGGCGCGAGCCGTTCGACCCGGCGCTGCGCCGGCGGATGCACCGGACGCAGATCAAGGGCAGCCGCCCGTACTGATCGACACCGCCGATCCGGCCGGAAAGCCGGCTCGTACAGAAAAGGACCCCGCCGGAAGACGGGGCCCTTTTCCGCGGTGGCCGCACAGGTGGGGGGACCTGCTCGGTAAGGCCGACCGCTCGTTCGAGGGTGGCGGCGCCGCATGCGATAGCGCCTAGGATCGTCGCATGCCGCCGGCATCGCATTCTGCCGGCCGGAATTGCGGATGGCCGCCTGCCTTCGATCAGCCGAACAGGACCGGACGGCGCGAGTTCCATGCCGTCGCTCCCCGACCCGACGATTCGCGCGAAAATTCGCACGAAACCGCTCGCCGCTGCGGTGGCTGGTCGGCCGGCACCGGGAAGGACGGACCATGTCCGGTACCGCATTCCGTCGCCTTCACCGTCCGTCCTGCGCGCGCGGGCCCTCCGCCGGCAGGAGCAGCATCGCCGTCGTACCGTTGCCGACGGCGCTCGCGAGCGTCAGGCTCCCGCCGTGCAGCTCGGCGATCGAACGCGCGATGGGCAGCCCGAGCCCCGTCCCCTCGTGCTTGCGCGCCAGCGAACTGTCCGCCTGCCGGAACGGCTCGAAGACGATGCCGAGATGCTCCTCGGAGATGCCGATGCCGGTGTCGCGGCAGGTGAAGGCGACGATCCGCCGGCCATCCGCGTCCACCTCGGTCGCGGCGGCGACATCGATCCGGCCGCCGTCCGGCGTGAACTTCACCGCATTGGACAGCAGGTTCAGCAGCAACTGGCGAAGACGCCTGGCGTCGGCGTCGATCAGGATGCCGGGCCGGATCGCGATGTCGATCGCGATGGATTTGCGATGCGCCTGCTCGCGGACGAGGCCGGCGCACTCCGCGACGACGGCGAGCAGGTCGACCTCCTCCGGGTGAAGCTCCATCCGGCCGCTCTCGAACTTCACCAGATCCAGGATGTCGTTGATGAGGGTCAGGAGGAAACGCCCGCTCTGCAGCACGTCGCCGACATATCCTTTGTAGTTCTCATGTCCCAGCGGTCCGAACGCCTCCATCTCCATCATCTCGGAGAAGCCGATCACGGCGTTCAGCGGAGTTCGCAGTTCATGACTCATCATCGCCAGGAACGCGCTCTTCGCCTCCGCCGCGGCATTGGCCGCCTGCAGAGCGGCGCAGAGCTGCCCGTTGCGCGCCTTCAATTCCGAGAGCGTAGTTTCGAGTTGTTCGCGGTAGGCGGCCGCATCGGCCTCCGCCGCCACCCGCTCGGTCACGTCCGAGGCCGAGCCGCGAAAGCCTTCGAACTGGCCGTCCTGCTCGCCGAAGATCGGTACGGCCGACATGCGGAAGAGCCGTCTGGTTCCATCGGCGTGGTTGGCGGCGTAGAGCACGTCGTAGAAGGCGGCGCGCTGGCGCGGATGCGGCTGGCGCGCCGCCGGCCGTTCCGCATCCGCGACGAACGCGCCCAGGTCGAACAGGCCGGTGCCGGTCACCGACGCCGCCGGGTGGCCCAGCAGGGTGGCGTCCCGCGTCGCTACGAAGGTGAACCGCCAGTCGCGGTCGGTCTCCCAGACCCAGTCGGAGACGACCCGCATCAGGTCGTCGGACCGATCCTTGGCGCGCCGGATCCCGGCCAGGGCCTGCACCTCCCGGGTCGTCTCCTCGTAGGTCGTCAGGATCTGCGCCATGGCGACGCCGTCGAGACCGAACCGGCGGTGGATCGCGTTGAACTGCCGTTCCGCGCCGTTGCGGTGCAGGGTCGCCAGGCTGCGCACGCCGTCCTGCCGCGTGACCGCCCGCTGTGCGACATGCTTCGGCAAGGCGACGGGAACGTCCTCGCCGTGCAGCGCCAGCAGCTGCTTCAGGGCGCGGTTGGCATAGATCACGTCCCCGGCGGCCGTCGCCAGATGGCAGGGCCCCAGACCGTCCAGCAGTGCCGCAAACAGGAAGGTCGGTTGAGCGCCGGCGGGCGGACGGCCGACGCCGGCCGTCGTCTCGCCGTTCCCCGCATCGGTCGTCACGCGACGCCGGCTCTGGCCTGGCGCATCCGGCCGGTCAGGTACGGCCCCTGCACGTAGTTGGCGCCCTGCTCGTAGGCCCAGTTCATCTCGGCCTCGGTGTCGATGCCGCCCACGACGCTCTCGATCCGCAGCCGCTGCGCGATCTCCAGCAGCTTGCGCGCGATGACCTGCTTGTAGGTGTCGGCGTCGACGGACGCGACGATACCGCGGTCGATGAAGATCACGTCGGGCTTCAGGGTCTCGATCAGCGACAGCGACGAGGCCCCGGACCCGACGCCGCCGAGGGCCACGCGGAACCCCGACCCGCGATAGAAGTCGAGGATCGTGCGCAGATGGCGCGTATCGTCCCACCGTTCGGGAGCCACGATGGTGAAGCAGACGGCATCCTTGGGAATGCTGGTCGCATCCAGCGCCGCCACCGTGGTGCGCAGGCAGAAGGTCGGATCGTAGATCGAGGCCGGCGAGAAATTGACGAAGATCGGCGTATCGATGCCCTGCGCCTCGGCCGCCTTGATCGCGGCGATGCGCGCCAGGCGGTCGGCCTGGAACAGCAGGCCGGCTTCCTGGGCGACCTGCAGCATGGCGATGCCGTCGACCGGCTCGCCGGCAGAATCGCGCACCATGACGTCGGCCTGATGACCGTAGACCTCGTCGACGGCGTCGGCGAAGGCGATCGGCGCGAAGCTGACCGAAATGTCCTCGCGGGCGAGGGAGTCGAGGAGCCAGTTCGATTCCTGGAACGCCAGCATCTGGCGAAGGCTCGTGACGGCCGGATAGTCGCGCCGCCCGGGGCCGTCCGCCGGTGCCACGGCCAGGACCCGCGTCGCCTTGATCTCCTCGGACGACAGCGCCTCGACGAGCCGGGCGCCGAGCGCCCGGAACGTGGCCGGGTCCGTCGACAGCACCGACGCATCGGTGGCGGAATCATGCCGGATGGCCGCCCCTGCCTCCTCCAGCGCCCGTCGCACCTTGGTGCGGGAGTGACCCAGGGGGAACCACAGATAGTAAT
>Ga0114916_1001174_pt1 | contig 15451 bp, 11 predicted proteins | sample MalvirAntarct_66_FD_83501 | JGI IMG/M metagenome (GOLD analysis project Ga0114916, IMG submission 83501) | Marine viral communities from the Global Malaspina Expedition - Malaspina viral metaG Antarct_66 | ecosystem: Environmental > Aquatic > Marine > Oceanic | place: West Anvers Island... | reverse complement strand
CCTCTGTTTTATATTTTTTAGATGAAATTTTATTCAAACCATATCCAATTGCCAATCCAAGTATTAAAAGACTTATTAATATGAACAAATTCTTTTTCAAGTATAGAAATACTCTTAAAAACCAACGAAAAACAGCATCAAACCCTCTTCCGATTAATTGAAACAATTGCCCCAAATCAATCTCATCAGAATTGGTTTGATTAGCTGGTACCTGATTATCTGCCATGTTATGAATTAAATATTTGTTTTAAAATTTTATCTGTGATTAAGTACGTCGGTTTTACACCGGTGGTACCCAAACCTCCAGAAGCTAGCGTACTTCCTGTTTCTAAAGGGTTATCCGATGCATAATATGCATATCTCACCTTTACATTTTCACCTATACTTTTTCTTATTTTAGAAGCGGATTGTATTGCTTTTTGATAATGCACTCCTTCCATCTCCAACCCAATTACATTCCACGTCGATCTATGAAAAAACTTCAAAATATCCTTGTTTTGAAGCGAGGTTCCTAATACTGTTACCATGGTACCTTCAAAAACTTCTAGTCCATACCCTTCGAAGTCCTTTGCACACAACTCATTCTTAAACGGGTAATTATCTGCGGTTCCTTCAAATATATGCGCTGACGGTATCATCAAATCTCCTTTTCCTCCTTCAAGAATGCCTGCTTTCCCCATAATTGAAACCGAATCCACATTGATCAAAGACTCTTCATTCTTTTTGGTTATATAGGGCTTCAACAATTCATCAATGGTTTCATAGGCCTGTTCGCCAAATGCGTAATCCATTACAAATATAACAGGTTTTTTATCAATCTCTTCGGTTGATAATTCATACGAACAGTTATTGATTTTAATTTTGGCAGTATCGAATATTTGAACATCTATATTGGTGCCCGAGGTGTCATCAATTGAAATCATGCCATTTTCCAACGCCAAATCAGACACTTTCCTTCTTAAGGCGGCATTTCCCGCACTGCTTAAGGCTTCAAAAATATCAAGAGAATCGGCTTTTGGAAATTCAGTATTCAAAGCGGCCTTGGCAAAAAGCGAATTCATTACACTATGCATATTTGCCGAAATGATATGAATTGGCCTATGCAAAAGATGATGTTTTACCAATACCTTCTTGATATTGTTTGCCCAACGTTCCCCATGAATATGATGGCCCAATCGTTCCCGTAATAAGGCACTAAAGGTAATCGCTCTTTTCTCTCCAGATATTTCCTCTTCTAAAGCTAACTTACCAAGCCAATAAATAATATTCAAAAATCTTTCCGGATTATCTTTTGTACTGAACTTTTGATACACCTCCAATATTTCCTGAAATGACCTACCTAGAATATTAGCGGTATGAATTAATGCAATCTCTCGTTCTTCCTGAGTTAATTCTTCTTTCTGAACAGCACCTTCAAGCTTTGTCCAATCTCTAATAGTTTTCTCTGTTTCGGGAATTAAAACCCGATTACAAATTTTTTCCGATTCTATAAATAGAAACGTCAAGTGTGTTAAGATATCATAGATATCCGAGCGCCCTCTGGTTATTTCAATATTCATTTGCTCGTCATCTATACGATAACAATTTCTTCTCCGTTTAGGCGGAATAATCGGATTTATATGAGAAATTCCATAACCCTCATCAGAAGTTAAGTTAATGAAAGTACATTGTTCTATTCCCTCAGGCAGTCTTTCTAAAACATAAATTAATCCGTTTAATTCTGCCTTTTCTTCACCGACCGATCCATAAATTTCAGGCCGTAGTTGTAACAATGCATTTTTAAGCGCTTCGCCAGAAACCCCATTAGGTTTGTAAAAACCCCTATTAAAAAGATGGCGCATAGTGATATACATGCGTTCTATTGCATTGGTTGATTCCTGAGCCCTGGTAGTTGTAATTGCTTTTCCCATTGAAGATTTGAAACGAAATTACGATTTATAATCTGTTATTTAAAAGCTAGTTGCTGACTGATTTAAATTTTGACAAACCATCGGCGACTTTTCGGTCGTTCGACAATCGTTGCACTTTATTTTGCCCGCCTAACTTTCCAATGGATTTCATATAATCCATAAATCCTCCATTTTTAATCGGAGTAACCTTTAGTGGCTGTAAAACTTTCCCAGCAATAAGGTCGTAATAATAGGAATTTTGCTTTTGTAAGGCTTCATCAAGTTCATCAATAAATGAATTCATATCGCTTGGAAATTTTTCAAACTCGACAAACCACTCATGATATGGCAACTCGTTTTTTATCGGAGATATTTGTGGCGCCACGGTAAATTCACTAACACTGGCGTCGGAAGCCTTTGTTGCCGCAAACATGGCCTTCTCCACTTCTTTGGCAATAACATGCTCCCCGAAAGCAGAAATGAAATGCTTAATTCTACCTGAAACAATAATCTTAAAAGGAAATATAGAAATAAACCGAATGGTATCTCCTAAGTTATATGCCCATAGTCCTGCGTTTGTGGAAATTATCATCACATAATCTACCCCTATTTCCACATCTTTTAAAGTAATGCGATTTGGGTGGTCATTAAAGAATTCATCCGATCGTACGAACTCATAAAATATGCCTGCATCCAACAAGAGTAGCATGCCGTTTTCTTTTTGGGAGTTTTGGTAGGCAAAGAAACCTTCACTTGCGGGGAAAAGTTCTAAACTTGCAACCTTTCTACCTATCAAGGATTCAAATTTTTTCCTATACGGTTCATAATTGACTCCCCCGTAAATGAATAGTTCAAAATTTTTGAACAATTCACCTACATACTCATTGGTATTTTCTTTGAGTTTCTCAAAATACATTTGTACCCATGATGGTATTCCAGCGATAACCGTCATATCTTCATTTTTGGTTTCCTCTACAATTGCGTTCACTTTGGTTTCCCAATCTTCTATGCAATTGGTTTCCCAACTGGGCATTCTGTTTTTTTGCAAGTAATTTGGAATATAATGTGCAGATATTCCGGACAACCTGCCTAATTTAATGCCATTTTTCTCCTTTAGCACCGGACTCCCTTGTAAAAATATCATTTTCCCTGTTACGAAATCTGCATTTCCAGTTTCATGAATGTAATTGAGAATGGCATTTCGGGAAGCCTTTACTTGTTCTTTGATACTACCGTCCGTTATAGGAATATATTTGGCGCCGGAGGTGGTTCCAGATGTCTTTGCAAAATATAAGGGCTTACCTGGCCAAAGAATATCACTTTTTCCAGCAACTACTAAATTGACATATTCCTTAAGTTCTTCGTAATCCCTTATTGGAACTTGTGCTATAAAATCGCTGTGTGAATGTATGTTACCGAAACCATGATCATTTCCAAATTTTGTCTGCTTTCCTTGGTCGATGAGCTCATTGAAAACCCTTTCTTGGGTTATTATAGGATTGTTCACCCACTTCTCCGTCCTTTTGGCGATGCGGTTTGCAAATATTTTAGCGGCAATGGTTTTTAAGGACATGTAGTTCTATTTAAAATCGATATAGTTCAATGGATCTATGGGTGTTCCATTATCCCAAATTTCAAAGTGTAAATGTGATCCTGTTGTTAATTCTCCGGTGTTTCCCACAGAAGCAATGACCTCCCCCCCTCTTACAATATTTCCTTGAAATTTTGACAAAGATCCATTATGCTTATACACACTTAATAATCCACCTTCATGTTCAATAATGATAACATACCCCGTATCGGCGGTCCACTCCGAGAAAATTACGGTTCCATTCGCAATTGCTTTCACCGGACTGTCAGTTTTAGCCGTAACATCCACCGCATAATGTTTTTCATTAGGACTATATCCCATTGATACCTCTCCAGAAACTGGTGTGAACAACACTAAATTCTTTTTGTCAATGGTTCGTTCGAATAAATTGTATTTATCTTCAAGTGCCACTTCGGCCCTTAACAAGGAATCTTCCTTTATTGGATTCAAATCTACCGATGCTGGGTCTATTTTATACTGTTGAAAGAGAGAGTCCCTATTGACCACCGTATTCTCAATATCACCTTTTAGGACCATACGTATATTATCTAAATACTTATTGGTATAATTTAATGTTCTAACCAAGGAGTCCGTTTTATAGGTAAGTTCGGTAGCTTCTCTTTTAAGTTTTGTAGATGAATAACCGGGGATATATTCACGTAAGGGAGTAAAGGCAATTAATAAGGTAGTAAGTCCTATTAGTGCAATCATAAAAAGTGAGCCTGTTACAAAAACATTGAGCCTACTTAACTTAAAGGATATCTTTTCCTCAAAAGTATTCTCGTTCAAAATAACCAAACGGTATTTATGAAGCAGTTTTCGCCGTATTTCCTTCCTTTTTTTAACTTTTTTTTTGGCCATCCTAACAAAGATAAACTTAGAAATGAATTTTAAATTATTTAGCTTGGGAAAATAGTAGCAATATCAACACCTCATACCGAATAAACCCCTAAATTATAGTTAAAATACCGATTATTGTTAACCTATTTCATAATACTAAGTTTTCTTTGGTAGTTTTTAGTATCTTTGATATCCATATTTAAATTATAGTCTTATGACAATCTTATCAACTTTTTTGGCAATAGGCGCTCCACAAATTATTTTGGTGGTCGTGGTAGTTCTGCTATTATTTGGAGGAAAGAAGATTCCTGAACTAATGAGAGGTTTGGGTAGTGGAATTAAAGAGTTCAAAGATGCCTCTAAAGAGGATGAAAAATTAGGAGAAAAGAAAAAGGACTAAATCCATACTTTCATTTACCGTATAAAGCCCTGTGATTCAGGGCTTTTTTATTTTCAATTGCTGGCAGCGCCCGTTGTAATCATCTTATAAATCTTTCTTGTGATTACTTAATGAACGTACATTCCTTTGATGTATGATTCTACATGATTCTTAAAATTACCTGCAGATAGAATCATTGAAGCTACTGATAACAGTGCATTCACGACAAAAAACACTTCTTTCACAACAATTACTGTATTAAATATCGCATTACCATTAATTTCGTTAAGCTTATAGTATTAATCTCGATTGCTAACCCCCAATACTATACTAAAACTGTAGTTGAACATTGTCTTCAGCTTAGAATTTTGTCTATGAAAACGTTTATAAATTTATATTTTCTCGTCTTTGTATTTTTCGTTCAAGCTCAAAACTTTCAAGCTGAGCTTACCGCTGTCGATATGTCAAATGATGCCGGTATAATTACAGATTCAGAAAATATCGAAACGGACTCAAAAGATTTTGAGAAAAGTGCGACGTCCCTTTCAATTTTAAATAAAACATTTGAAAATATACCAAAAGCTGAAAGTGGTTATTACGTAATAACGGGTATTTTCAGTAAAAGCAAAAATTTAAAATCTCAAGTAAAAAAATTAAACAAGAAAGGATTTAATGCTGGATACTTTCAAAATCCAGATAACAATTTATACTATCTCTACTTAAATAGATATGATCTATGGCAGACGGCGTTGCAAGATTGTAGTTCTAATTTCGATAATCGATACAACAAAGATTTTTGGGTTTTAAAGATTCTGAACAGTCCAACTAAAATAATATCTGATACTAAATCTGTTCCAGTGGAAGCTGTTACTTATCATTTATTAGGCGAATCAAAACAAAGCACATCCAATAAGAAAACTGAACTTTTGAACATCAAAAACCCTGAATCCAAAACTAAGCTAATAAAAAGGGCCGATGAATATTTTGATAAGATGTGGTATGCCGAGGCAGCTAAACTATATGAGCTAGCGTTGACGAAAGACAATAGTGCTTACACCTATGAGGTATTAAAAAAGGCAGGTGATGCCCATTACTTTAATACGGATATGGAAAATGCCTATAAATGGTATCATTTGCTTTATGAAAAATATGAATCTAAAATCAGCTCTGACTATCTATTTAAATATGCACATTCACTTAAAGGTACAGGAAATTACAAGAGGTCTAAACGCCTACTAAAATTATACAATAGAAAACTCGATAAAGAAAAAGTAGAACCCATCAGTGAGCAAAATGAAATTATACTAGATGGCCTGCTACGAATGAAAGACAAGTTTGAGGTAAAGAACTTAAAAATCAACTCAAAATACTCTGAGTTCTCACCGATGTATTTCGGTGCAGACGAAATGGTATATGCCTCATCTAAAGATTCTTCTATTTTTAATACCAGACGGTATAAGTGGAATAATCAGCCCTATTTAGACCTATACGTTGCCAAGGTAAATGAAGAATCTCAAGACCTCAAAAATGCCATAAAATTTTCTAAAAAGATTAACACCAAATATCATGAAGCATCGGTGGCTTTTTCGCCAGATAACGAGACGATGTATTTTACCCGTAATAATTATGGCAAAAAATTGAAAAGATCAAAAAATGGAATTAATCACCTTAAAATATATCGTTCAAAGAAAGTAGATGGTGAGTGGTTAGAGGCGAAAGAAGTTTCTTTTAATAGTGATGAATATTCTACTGGCCACCCCGCCCTAAGTAAAGATGGAAAACAATTATACTTTGTTTCAGACATGCCCGGCAGTATGGGTGAGACAGATATTTTCGTTGTCGACGTACTTGATGACGGTTCATTTTCTACGCCTAGAAACCTTGGTCCTGAAATCAATACTGAACACAAAGAAATGTTTCCTTTTATTAATGATAAGAAACTCTACTTTTCCTCAAATGGACATGTTGGATTAGGCGGCTTGGATGTCTTTGAAGTGGCTTTTAATGATGAAGTTGGCTTTTTAGAGGTTCGTAATGTAGGAAGGCCCATAAATAGCAAAAAAGATGATTTCTCCTATATCGTGAATGAAGAGACTCAAAAAGGATACTTTGCCTCAAATCGAGCCGGTGGTAAAGGAGATGATGATATTTATGCGTTCAAAACATTACAGATTGAAGAAGTTCCTGAAAACAAGAATGCTATATCTGGAATAGTTACAGAATTGATAAGCGGTGATCTTATGCCTAATGCATTGGTTCAACTACTGGATGAGAACAATATTAAACTTAAGGAAATGGCAACTGACGAGCAAGGAAGTTTCGTTTTTGAAGATTTAGAGTCCGACACAAGATATGTATTAAAAACCACCAAAAGCCGTTATTTTAATGATACCAGGGAAGCTGCTACTGCCCAAAATGAAATGGTCAATGTCGATGTATCGATGCGAAAGCTTAATGATATGATTGCTGTGGAAAATGGTATTAAAAAGTTGAAAACCGAAATGATTCACTTTAACTTCGATAAATCATACATACGAACCGATGCGGCCTTAGAACTTGATAAGTTAGTCACGGTTATGAAAGAGTCTCCGAATATGGTCATTAAAATTGAATCACATACCGATTCAAGGGGTGCGGCCATTTATAATAAGTACCTTTCGGATAAACGTGCTAAATCAACTAGAGACTATATTATAGCACAAGGTATAGATCCAAAAAGAATAGAAAGTGCAATAGGTTATGGAGAAGAACAGTTGTTAAATGAATGTGATGGTAGTGTACGTTGTACAGAAGAAGAACATTACTTTAACAGAAGATCAGAATTCATTATCGTTAGTATGTAAGACATTTACCGTCTACGGCGGATTTAGGTTTTCAAAAATACGTACTTCACCTTAACTACCTTTTTCATATTCTCAACAACCTATTGCACTTTCCATTACAAATTTTAGTAACAATCTGTAATACGGTCGATTAGCCTAGCAATATGGCGATTCACCGAGTATGGCATTTTATTTTTCAAGGTAGATAACCCATAAAATTTACCGTTCATAGATGTATATTTTTCGCTTCTACTTTTCACAGTGTAAATTCTCCCTTTAACTAATCTTTTGCACCAAGGCTGATTTATTGGTTTACTTTATACTTTATCAACGACTAAATTATCGGATATGGAAAAAATTACTCTCGTAAAAGAAATATATATTGAGGCTTTCAGAAATTGGAAAAGCTTCATTCTAGAAAACTATTTTAAGCTTTTCTCGTGGCTTTGCTTCATACTGATAGCTTTGGCTATGTATGCCTTAATTTATAGGGTTTCTACTGGGTTCTCCTTTAGTAACCTTTAAATTACCATAACTTATTACCCTTTAGTTATACTCAAATAGATGCCGCTTTTTAAATACATAGTATCATAAAAAAAGGCTCAGGAAGTTCTTGAGCCTTTATTATATACTTAAAATACCTCCTCTTATTTCGTTTGTTTACTTACATCGAACTGAACAGATTTTAAAATCGCTTCAAGCTCGAACATGTAATCACGTTTTTTTGTTGCCGGAGCAAAAACAAAACCCTCAAGAATCAACTTTCGATCATTTTCTTTATCATTGATGATATAGGTCAAAAATGGACCAGCCATAGGGTAATCCGACATTTCCCAAATGCCCCTTACTTCTGCCGCTTTTTTTCCTGAAACCTCGGCAGGAAAGACATAGGGAGAAAATGCTTTCTCTGTTATCATATGGTTTTTCTTCCCTGGAATATCTGTACCGGGTATAAATAGGCTACCGATTGAATCACGCATCCTAATAATATCTTGCGTAAAGGTTGAATCGTTCTGAAAACTACTCGCTGGCATTGTATACGCTATAATATTCATGTTCCCTTTCTGGATTTCCCGAGAAATCCACACAAAATTATCCTCTTCGCGACCAACCCTGTAAATCGAAGGAATTTTCAGCGAAATATCGAACTTATCCTCCAATGCCTTTTCCTTGTTTAACGATATTTGAAATCGCTTTTGGGCTTTTCCAATTTCCAAAGCCTTAAAATCGGCAATAAACTCCGGTGCCGTCTTATTAATATTGTCTATGAGCTCTTGCTTATTTCTCCCTTTTAGTACACCGACTTTTTGTGGATTCGCATACATATTCGATTTCATGTGTGCTATGTTCAAAGAATCTTCCATGACGTATAGCACAGAACTAGTATTCCGTATCGCTCCTGAAAAAATTTGTGGTGGAATCTGTGTAATACTAAAAAGGGCCTCATCCCAAGTAAGACCTTGGGCTGCAGCAGTATAATTTTCGCGAATAGCATCGCCTACGTTACTTTTCCACAGTTCATTATCGATAACTACGGTTAAAGTATTCATTGCTCCTACCGAATCTGGCAGGTAATCTGCTTTACCCTCCTCTTTACATGCATTCGATACTCCTAAAATTGCTAAAAAACAAAGTAAAAATCTTTTTTTCATTGGTGTTTTGGTTTACGATGAACAGTCGCACAATTTAAGTTTTGTGCCCGGTTTTAAATTGTTACCACTAATACCGTTCCATTTTCGTAAATTTTCGATCGTTACACCAGGATATTTTTTAGAAATGGTCCATAAAGAATCCCCACTCCTTACTTCATGGGTTTTTGAATTGCTGGCAACCGCGGTCCTAGTAGGTGTTTCCCTAGGTTTAACAGTAGCATTTCCGTTCTTTCGAGGATATATTGTTAATCGCTGCCCTATACTTAAATTGTTGCTGCGTAATCCATTCCATTGTTTAAGTTGACTTACCCTTACGCCATAGCGTTCAGCAATTTTTCCAAGAAAATCCCCGCTTCGAACACGGTAGCGTATACTGTTTTGTTCGGCTTGTTTTGTTATTTCGGCAAGTGGACTTTCCTTGCTTTTTAACTCCTTTTCCACATGTGCATAAATTGCCTCTTCATTGGCCACAAATTTGCCCATTTTATGAACCGGTAATCTTAAAGCATGTGGTCGACCTTTAACATACGGAATAACATCAAGCTTGTAAGAAGGGTTTAAAACTTTCAATTCTTCCTTATCAATGCCCGTCAACTCCGATATTTGATCAAATGTGATTAAGCTTTTTACGTGTATGGTATCTGTTTCAAAATAAGTGCGTTCCGCTCTTCTGGTTTTTAATCCATGTTCTTCTGCATATTCAAATATATACATGGTAGCTTGAAAAGCTGGGACGTACCCGGCCGTTTCCCTCGGTAAGTTTCGTCTGATATTCCAGTAGTTTGTTTGGCCTCCGCTTCTACGAATTGCTTTATTTACATTACCAGGACCTGAATTATATGCCGCTAGAGCCAAATCCCAATCCTCATAAATTCTATACAATCTATTTAAATAGTTACATGCGGCCTCTGTAGATAATATTGGGTCGCTACGTTCATCAACATAACTGTTAATGTTTAATTTCATCTCTCTTCCCGTTCCATACATAAATTGCCATAGACCTGTCGCCCCTACTCGCGAGCGAGCTTTCGGATTCAAGGCAGACTCAATAATAGAAAGATATTTCATTTCTAAAGGAATGTCGTTATTGTCTAATTGCTGTTCAAATAATGGGAAATAAAACTGACTGATAGTTAGCATACGCTCCATCAATTCCCTTTTTCGAGTAAGAAATGATTTAATTACACTTTCTAATGAGGAATTATATTCTATATTAAAAGGTGTTTTCTCGTTTAACCTTGCTAAACGTAATTTCAGGGTGTCGGTGGGTAAGTCTAATACAAAGGTTGAAACGGTATCTAGCTCCATTACTTCTTGATACATTTCCTCAAAAAGGGGCGCCGCATCCACAAGTTCTTTCATCCATAGACTGTCGAATCTAGCAGCCAATTCATTATCCTGTAAATTATAGGAAGATGACTCCGTCGGCTTAAAAAGCACTAGTTTTTCATCTGGTGACTCATTTACAATATCAAGCTCGTCAAGCGACACAACTTCATTCAGGGAATCGTTTAAGACTACCGGACTCCTCTTTAAAGAATCTTTTTTCGTTATGACAGAATCTTTATTCTGGGCGAATCCTAAAACGGGCACCAATGCGAATCCTAGGAAATAAAAACAGTTATAGGCTAATTTTTTCATTTGAGGCGGGATTTGTTAACGGAACAAACGAAAATCGTACATTTTTTAATGAGAATAAAATAAATTCTCTTAAAATGCACAAATTTTCGTTATAACCCGTTTATCGATAACGCCTTTACTACTCTAATATTGCAGCGATACCGGGTAAGGTTTTACCCTCTAGACTTTCTAACATAGCTCCTCCGCCTGTTGACACGTAACTTACTTTGTCTTCAAAGCCGAATTGTTTTACTGCGGCAACAGAATCTCCACCACCAACTAATGAAAAAGCCCCATTTTTTGTCGCTTCATCAATATAGTTACCAACCGATATAGTTCCTTTGGCAAATTTATCCATTTCAAAAACACCAATGGGTCCGTTCCAAAGAATCGTTTTTGAAGCTAAAATGACCTTTTTGAAATTTTCCAACGTTTTTGGTCCAGCATCCAATCCTTGCCACCCATCAGGTATTTTGTCAACATCCACTATTTGGGTATTTGCATTGGCATCAAAATCATCTGCAGCAAGAACATCGACGGGAATATGAACATTCACACCCTTTTGTTTGGCTTGTTCTAGAATTTCCATTGCCAAATCCATTTTATCGTCCTCGCAAATAGAATCCCCAACGTTACCACCTTGGGCCTTTATGAAGGTATAGGTCATTCCCCCACCAATAATCAAATCATCTACTTTGTCAAGAATATTTTCTATGATAGTAATCTTAGAAGAAACTTTAGCCCCCCCGAGAATTGCCAATACTGGTTTTTCACCAGTAGCCATTACTTTTTCTATAGCATCGATTTCCTTCGCCAATAAAAGTCCGAAACACTTGGCATCAGGAAAAAACTTTGCAACTATGGTAGTAGATGCGTGGGCACGATGTGCTGTGCCAAAAGCATCGTTCACATAAATATCGCCTAATTTTGAAAGCTTTTCGGCAAATGCCTCATCTCCTTGTTCCTCTTCATTATAATAGCGTAGATTCTCCAGCAAAAGTACCTCTCCATTCTTCAATTCGGTTACTGCTTTTTCTGCTTCTTCACCAACACAATCATCTACAAATTTCACAGCGACCCCAATAATGTCAGAAACAGCGTCAACAATGTGGCGTAATGACAAATCAGGAGTACGTTCTCCTTTAGGTCTTCCCAAATGACTCATCAAAACAGCGCTGCCGCCATCTTCTAGAATCTTAATTATAGTGGGTTTCGCAGCCTCTATTCTATTGGTATCCGTTACTTCAAATTTGTCATTTAAAGGAACGTTAAAATCCACCCTTACTAACGCTTTCTTACCTTCAAAATTAAAGTCATTCAATACTTTCATGTAATTCTCCTTTTGTTAAGTAACAAATGTAAAGATTAATAGCCTTGGGATAAAGTGCTAATAGCGTTAATTTATGTCCAAGGCCATTAATTTTGTTATGCTTTAAAACAACTATATTTGAATCCATGTTATTCAAAGAAATTTTAGGACTTTCACATATTAAAAATCACCTGTCTTCTAGTGCCGATGCAGGTAGAATACCTCATGCGCAATTATTTGTTGGTCCTGAGGGTTGCGGACTATTACCCATGGCCCTCGCATACGCACAATATATTATCTGCGAAAATAGTTCTGGTGAAAACGTTGGTGGTAACGAAGCCTGTAACTTAAAATTCAATTCATTTGCCCATCCAGATATTCATTTTGCGTTTCCGGTTGCCAATTCAGATAAAGTGAAATCGCATGCGGTGAGCAACCATTACATGAAAGAATGGCGTGAATTTATAATTGAACAACCTTATGGGAATCTTTTTGATTGGTATCGTCATATTGAAATAGAAAAGAAACAAGGTCAGATTGGGGTAGATGAGGCTCAGGACATCGTAAAGAAACTCTACTTAAAATCATATGAAGGTGGTTACAAGGTGATGTTAATTTGGATGGCCGAAAAAATGAATACCGCTGCTTCCAACAAACTGTTAAAGCTTATTGAAGAACCACCGGATAAAACAATTTTCTTATTGCTTTGTGAAGATGAAGAGCAAATTATACAGACCATAAAATCAAGATGTCAAGTTGTTCACTTTCCCCCATTGGCAGAAGATGCAATTGCAACCGCTTTAAGTGAAAAAGGTGCCAATAAGCCTGAAGCGATGCGTTTGGCACATGAGGCAAACGGAAACTACAATAAAGCATTGGACCTCTTGAACAACGATTCTGAAGATTTAGTTTTTGAAAACTGGTTTGTTCAGTGGGTTCGCAGTGCATTTAAGGCAAAAGGTAATAAAGCTGCCATTCATGAATTATTATTGTGGAGCGATGAAGTATCCAAAACAGGAAGGGAAACTCAGAAAAATTTTTTAAACTACTGCATAACGGTTATGAGACAGGCCTTAATGATAAATTATGGTGCAGAAGAACTTGCATATTTAAAAATACACGCAGACGGATTTCAGTTGAAAAAATTTGCGCCGTTTGTACATGAAAATAACATTTTAGACATTACAAAAGAACTAGAAGATGCTATCTATCATGTAGAAAGAAATGGCAATTCAAAAATAATTTTTACAGACCTATCAATTAAGCTCACCCGCCTTTTACATAGAAAAAAGGCAGAACTAAAATAAATATCCATGAAATCTTTTTTAATCCACGCTACTGAAATTTTACTATTGTTATTTCTGATTATCACATTTTTACAAAGTGGCTTTGACAAACTCTCTGATTGGAAAGGAAATGTTTCTTGGCTAAAAGAACATTTCTCTAACACGCCCCTTAAAAACATCGTTCCATTCATGGTAGGCATTGTTTTAGTAACCGAGATTGTTGCAGGTATGCTTTGTATATTCGGTATATACCAATTATTAAACTCTGGAGACACTTCTATTGCGCTTTACGGCGCCATACTTTCGGGTATAACCTTACTTATGTTGTTGTTCGGTCAACGGGTCGCAAAAGATTATGAAGGAGCTAAAACTATTGCCGTTTACTTTATCCCTACCATCCTTTTGGTCTTTCTTTTACAACCATAATCACTAAGGTCCTATAGAATTGGATACAAAGTGTCCTTAAAGGCGACGCAAGCTTTTATACACTGAAATTTAAAGAAAAACCCTCCAAATAGGAGGGTTTTGGAGGCATCGAGCGGATTCGAACCGCTGTACAAGCTTTTGCAGAGCTCTGCCTAGCCACTCGGCCACGATGCCATTTTTTTAAGCGAGAGCAAAAATAAACAATTATCCTTTTCTAAGCGTTATACTACACCAAGAAATTATAGAAAACCTGTTTAATTAAAATTAAATGGATTATTTTATGGATGTATTCCTCCCTAAAATTAAAGAAACCGTTACTTTTTCAACATCCCCATTGATTGGCGGGTTAATCTTTGAAACGGAAACATTGGCTTTGTCTACGGAAGGAAGTTCTATAAATATTCGGTCGATAATTCTTTTGGCTACATGCTCCAATAATTTTGAAGGTATGGCCATTTCTTGCTTGACAATTCTATTGATATGAACATAATCGACCGTGTCCTTTAACTGATCCGATATGGAGGCTTGTAATAAATCTGTATCAACCGATACATTTATCAAATAATCGCTCCCAATATTGGTTTCTTGAGGCAAGCAACCATGATGTGCATATGCCTTTATATTCTCTAATTGTACTTTCCCCATTTGTTAATTTCTGGAGCACAAACTTAATCATTCTCCCTGAAGCATCAATAGGTGCAACGACAATTACTGATACCTTGAAACAAGTCAACCCCTAAGGTGACCACATGTGTACCTGAGCTATAGCCAAGTAACTCGTTTAGAATAACCTGATACGAATAGCCGAAGTAAAAATTACTCTTCTTTAAGCCCGCTATTGGAGCAATGTACAATGGATTCCCAATTTGATCATTCAAGAAACGATAATTGATACCTGCATAATAGTAATCTTCAAAATCGTAGAATCGAAATTTTAGGTTCAAATCGGTCACGGAACGACCATCACTTTCGAACAACTGGAAGAAAATAGAAGGTTCCACTTCTACTTTACTAGTTCTTTTCTTCATGTATCTATACCCTGTATACACATAATAGTTTCTTAATCTATTTGGCTCATAAATAGGGTTGAAATTACTTAAATCTTTATCTAATATGTTTGAAGCGTTAATACTGAAATAAAACTTGTCATACCGATATAACATACCTACATCAAAGTTATGGTTGGTGGTAGCCCTATCATCGGTCACCGCAATATCCGGTGAATCGAAATTCTGAATATCGATTCGAAACTGATTAAAATTATACGAAAGCCCGAAGGACAAAAACTCATCATCATATCGGTCTAAAGTAAGGTGGTGTGCAAAGGATAATCTTGCGCCACGCTGCTTTGTTTCTCCGTTACTATCATTGTATAATAATGTTCCTATGCCAGATTTTTCACCGATACGCATATCCGCTGCCAAAGATTGGGTGTCAGGTGCATCTTTAATGCCTACCCATTGGGTAAGACCATTTAGCCGTATTTTAACATGATCCCCAATTCCTGCATATGTCGGTGACATTACAAAAGGATTATCTGCCAAGTATTGCGATAATTGGGGTATGGTCAACTCTTGCCCCCGAAGGACGAATGCGCTAATAAAAAATACTAATGTCAATAGACTGTTCCGCATCAT
>Ga0114916_1001168_pt1 | contig 15482 bp, 15 predicted proteins | sample MalvirAntarct_66_FD_83501 | JGI IMG/M metagenome (GOLD analysis project Ga0114916, IMG submission 83501) | Marine viral communities from the Global Malaspina Expedition - Malaspina viral metaG Antarct_66 | ecosystem: Environmental > Aquatic > Marine > Oceanic | place: West Anvers Island... | reverse complement strand
ATACACAGCACACCCATCATGTAAATTGTTAACAATTAATTAAATATTTATTTTGCTACAGTACCCTTAACTTATTTAGATAAATCATATGTTTGAATATCTTAATGAGGAAAAAGTAGACAACAAGCGATGATAATTGTCTTATACTGCGTCGCAAAATTTACTGTTAATGCACAACAGTTAAGCATAACAGCAGAAACTCATTAACATTCCGGTAAACGTCATTAATGGCTTAACCCACACAACATCAGTGTTATAAAACCGACTTGCTGTCGACTTGCATTTAAGAATAATTAATTGTTAACAATTATCAATATTTGCGTTAGCATAAAGCATAGACGATTTGAGTAACCTTGTGACTCAAGCAAAATAGGAACACCAATGAATAATCAAGTTAGACATGTATTCTTCTGCGCAATTGTAGTGGCATTCGGAGGATTCATTTTTGGTTTAGATGCCGCGCTTATTTCAGGCACGGTGCGCTTTATTTCCGCCGAATTTGCCCTCTCAGACTTGCAAATCGGTGCGGTAGTCAGTGCCCCTGGCTTCGGTGTTTTGTTTGCTTTACTGATCACAGGCTTTATTTGCGATAAGTACGGTCGTCGTCAGGCGTTACTCATTATTTCTGCCTTATACATATTGTCTGCGGTCGCATCTGTCGGCGCTATGTCTTTTGAGATGTTGGTTACGGCTCGTTTTGTGGGCGGCCTAGCGTTCACGTCCCTGTCAGTAGCGGCTATGTATATCGGTGAAATCGCTCCGCCAAAGCTACGCGGTAAATTAGTTGCCATGATCCAGATAAACATCGTTATCGGTCTCTCAGCGGCTTACTTTGCCAACTACATGATATTACAAGTATCACAATTAGACTCACAGTGGGTCATGTCTCTTGGCTTGAATACCCATACTTGGCGCTGGATGCTCGGCATTGAAATTATCCCAGCCATCCTATGGCTATTTTTACTTATTTTGATCCCAAGAAGCCCCCGCTGGTTGGTCATGAACAATCGCATGGATGAAGCAAAGCGCGTGCTGCATCAGTTTTTGAGTAACGAAGAAGTTGAAAAGGAACTGGTTCAAATTCAGCACAGCGTTGATTTAGGCGATAAGCACGCTTTATCCACCACAGAAGCGATAAAAGCCATGTTCGGTAGTAAGATGCGTAAAGCAGCCCTGATTGGTTTAACCATGGGCGTGGTGCAGCAAATTACCGGAATTAACGCGATCATGTTTTACGCCCCTACCGTATTCGAACAAGTCGGTTTGGGGACCAATGCTGCCTTTTTCCAAGCACTTATCGTCGGTTTAGTTAGTGTCCTATTTACCATAGCAGCAGTGTTGTTGGTCGATAGATTAGGCCGTCGTCCGCTGGTGATCTATGGACTTGGGGCGGGCACTATTAGCCTATTTATGTGTCACTACGCTTTCAGTCAGGCCACTTATATCCTTACCCCAGAGCAGATTAACACTTTTGCCACTGAGCATGGCCTAGCCAGCATGCATAATATGGTTGCCAGCGCATTTTCATCTGACATTGAATTTAAGAATATGCTGCAGTCGGTTATTGGTATCGAAGAATTTAGACGCCATGAAGGCCAACTAATGCAAATGGCGACTAACGTAAATGCAAACATGATTTTACTTGGTGTCATGGGTTATATAGCGGCTTTTCACTTCTCTATTGGGCCGGTGATGTGGGTGCTATTTTCAGAGATATTCCCAATCGCAATTCGTGGTACTGCCATCCCTATGTTTGCATTGCTTGCAAGTATCGTGAGTTATTTAGTACAACAGTTCTTCCCATGGCAACTAAGCCACATGGGGGCTAGTGATATCTTCCTATTTTACGCAATAAGTGGTGCCATAGGTTTCGTGATCTTGTTTAAGATCATGCCAGAAACCAAAAATAAAACGATTGAAGAAATTGAACTCGATTTAGACAGCACAAAAAATAAAGTGAGCGTGGCTTAATATGCGTAACTCTACATTTATCGCGATAGGCGAATGCATGGTCGAGCTGAGTTTTACCGCTCATAATAAACTGCAGCACTCGTTTGCCGGTGATACCTATAACTCTCTGGTTTACGCTAAGCGTTGGCACAATGAATTAGACTGCTATTTTCTATCTGGTATTGGCGAAGACAGCTTTAGCAACTTGATGACAGAGCACTGGCAACAACACGGTATCAGCGATGAGTTAGCTCTTACCTCTGGAAACCACAACGTCGGCATATACGCGATTAAGAATGACACCAATGGAGAGCGCCATTTCGATTATTGGCGCAAAGAGTCTGCGGCCACACAACTCATGTCGCTTATTGAAAAACATGGCAGTGAACCACACTGGCCACATTTTGATCTGGTTTATTTCAGCGGTATATCCCTAGGGATTTTATCTGATGACGATAAAGCACGCTTTATCAACCTAGTCACTCGACTCAAAGCAAAAGGCAGTAAAATAGCTTTTGATCCCAACTACCGTCCTAAAATGTGGATGAACAAAGCGCATGCTATCCAATGGCTTGAAGCTGCATACACAGTCAGTGACATAGTACTACCAGGCACCGAGGATCATCAGGATCTATTAGGGCATGCATCTGTCACCGAGATTGTGGATTACTGTAAGAAGTACGATGTAAGTGAGCTGGTCGTCAAAGCCGGCAAACAGGGTGTTTACGCTTTCGATTTTGGCCAAGCCGTATGTCATGTACCTTTTATCCCTGCGGATAGGCAGCTGGATACCACCGCAGCCGGAGACTCTTTTGCAGGTGTATATTTGGCCTGTCGAATGGCTGATAAACCTATTAAATCATCTATTGAAGACGCATCCGCAGCAGCGGGGTTAGTGGTGCAACACCAGGGCGCCATAGTTGAACACACTATTTTCGATGCATTTCGTCAACGTTTAGCCGATCACACTGTTGCGTGAATTGGTATCGCATCTAACTGATATTAAGAGGAAATAACATGACTCAGGCTAAGCAGAAACAAAGCCTTGCCACCAAGCGCGCTATAGAGCGAGGCTATGACAGTAAAAATGCTGACTGGATGATCGAATTTGAAGTCAGCCCATTAAAGGGTGACTTTGCGTTTGAGGAAGGGGTAATTCGCCGCGATCCCACTTCAGTCATTTCAGTCGATGGCGTATACCATTGTTGGTATACCAAAGGCAGCGGCGAAACCGTTGGTTTTGGCAGCAGTAACTTAGAGGATAAAGTATTTCCATGGGATTTAACTGAGGTTTGGCACGCCACGTCAAATGACGGCGAAACGTGGCAAGAGCGAGGCCCAGCTATCACCCGCGGTGCGCCAGGTGCATTTGACGATCGTGCGGTATTCACCCCTGAAGTCCTCGCCCATAATGGCAAATACTATTTGGTCTATCAAACCGTGCAATATCCTTATACCAATCGACAAATAGAACAAATTGCCATTGCCCATGCCGACTCCCCTTTTGGCCCTTGGGTAAAATCCACCGCGCCTATTTTGAGTCCCTCCATGGACGGCGAATGGCGCGGCGATGAAGACAACCGTTTCCATGTTAAGTCAAAAGGCAGCTTCGATAGCCATAAAGTGCATGACCCTTGTTTATTAGTGTTTAATGGCAAATTTCACCTGTATTACAAAGGCGAAACCATGGGTGAAGAAATGAACTTTGGTGGGCGCGAAATCAAGCATGGTGTGGCTATCGCCGACGACATTTTAGGGCCTTATCGTAAATCAGAATACAACCCAATCAGTAACAGCGGCCATGAAGTGGTGGTGTGGAATTACCAAGGTGGCGTTGCTAGCTTATTAACCACAGATGGGCCAGAAAAGAACACGATTCAATTTGCCCCAGACGGCATTAATTTTGATATTAAGGCCCATATCAAAGGGGCGCCAGAAGCGATTGGCCTTTACCGCCCTAGCGAAACACAAGACACCCCTGCCCCGGGTTTATATTGGGGTTTGTGTCATAAATACGATAGCAGTTGGAATTGGAACTACATTTGCCGTTATCGTTTAAAGAAACAAGTCTTGGACGCAGGTACGTTTCAAAACAGTAATTAGCGAAGTAGTAAAAGTAGATATCCAAGCAAACGATTGCGTATAAAAGTAAGAGGATGACCCATGTACAAAAGCATGCAATTAATCGACATGTTGAGGAAAAAATACCGTCTTCGGTCTGACAACACCGTTGCCAAAAAGCTCGGTGTATCACGCTCTGCGGTGAGCCGTTACCGCAACCAAACAGGCTCTATTGATGACAGACTGGCGGTAGAGATTGCTGAAATGCTCGCCCTTGACCCGTTTGAAGTGCTCGCATCGATGCGCTGCGAACGTGCTGCGCGTAACAACAACCCGACAGACATCAATTTTTGGCGCAAGTACGCAGCTTAAACAATACGTTTAGGCGGTGGTATTTTGTTACCCAAAAGCGATTTTTTCGAAAAAATCACCTTATAGTCAGTACACTATCCTGCTTTTTAAAGCGCCTACCTAAAGTGTGGCGTCTACGTCTCTAGAAACTCATAAATGAGTGTCGATAAGCGTGTCGTCACCACTCATTTATTACCTAACGCGAATCATATAAGGGTAAATATAAGGCGTTTTACGCAAACACTTAGTCGCACTGAGCATAGCTATGGGAGTATTTACTTACCGAACGTCAAAATACAAAAATAAGCCATTTAGTGAACGAGCTTAGTGAAACGTGAAAAATAAGGTTTAACGGACAAGTTACCTAGCTGCACACTTCACTATATCGAGCACTCTTGAACCTTATATAGAGCAGTCCTGAGTCTAAAACTGATCTACTAGTAACGCATTGACTGATAAAACCCTGACTGGCCAAGCGCCTAGCGTTCAATTACTTTGTAGTCAAGCTTGCTATATCCTCTCTAACTTCATGGGGTAACTTTGGTTGGCATTCCACTGGCCAACGTACAGATTGCCGTCATTATCCACGCATAAGCCGTGACAATGGTTAAACACATCCCACGTGGTTGGCATTGGCTGTAACACATCGTTGACATACTCTGGCGCTGTGCCGCCGATATTTGCAACTACGCGATTAAAGGGTGAATCCCATGCTTCAGTAGAGTGACCATCCCATAAGCGGTTTCTCACCCAGCCGCTATCAACGAGATACATAAAGTCCTCACCATTCTCATTGACTATTTTAACACTGTGGCCACCTGGCATATGTGTACTAAAGGTATCGAGCAATTTGCCATCGCGATTGTAAATCACGATATTATTGCGTGGATAGTCAGTTATCATCACCACCCGCCCTTTGACATCAATATCTAATGCGTGGCAGTTTTCAACCGGTGTCTGGCTATTATCAAGTCGCCCCCAATACGCATTAACTCGATACCTAAACTGCCCTTGACCCACTGTCATTCCATGAGGGTCGCGCTTGGATTTCGGCAACACCCAACCTGATTGTAACGTGTCAGCTTGCAGGTTTTTCTGAATGGACTTTTCATTTTCTATTGCAGTCATTTACGACGCCTCAGCATCTTCAGTTTCCTGCCAATTGATAATAGCGTCATCAGCGACAGGGCTAAACGGATAGAATTTAGCTTCATTTTCAACAAATGATTGGTTACTGATGGCGTTATAAGCGCAAATCATCGACCAACGAGGCTCTGCTGCACGATTCTGATTTGATTTGTGCAACAAGTTACAATGGAAAAACAAGACATCACCAGGTTCAAGCTCTACATTCACTAACTCATGAAACTTCATTGCTTCTTCAACAAAGTCGAGGGCAGCCCCTTTTTGGTCGCCAGTTTTATTGTGATCTAACCGGCCTAAATGGTGTGAGCCCTTTAAAACCTGTAAACAGCCGTTCTCAACCGTTGCGTGGTTAATGGCGACCATGCAACTGATGGCTTTTGGATAAAGCATATAATTGTCACGGTGCCAATAACCAAAATCTTGATGCCATTCCCAAGCACCGCCTACAAACGGCTCTTTCATCATAATTTTAGTGCTAGTGTGGTAAATTGGCTCACCGATAAGGGTTTCACACACGTCAGATAGACGACGACTACGTGAAAACATACTGTATAAGTCGTTACCGGTTTCTTGCCACAAACAGACTTTACTAACCGCGCCACCTGCGTCTTTCTTGTGCCATGCACGATCATTTAACGAATCATCGTTAAACGCTTTTTCTTGCAAACGATCTATTTCCTCAAGGCTGTAGTAACCGCGAGCGATGACGTAACCATCGCGATGAAAGTCAGCAATTTGTTGCTCAGTTAAAGTGATGTTACTCATAATGTTGTCCTTTCGTTATTCAAACCAACCGTAAATTGTTAACAATATTGAGGGTGAATCATCAAAAACGCAAGTTTAAATTCATATAAAAATACAACATTTAAATATGAATATTAATTTATTCTTGAATATCAATATGATGCTAGTCTGTTGTCACTGAAGTTTTTTACACACGCCTTCGCTAGGCAATGAGGCCATCAATAGGTAAAATCAGTAATGAAAAATCACGGAGCAATATTCATTGAGTGACAAGCCCACAACCAAATACGCGGTACCTGCCCTAGATAAGGGCTTAGACATACTAGAATATTTAGCCAGCCAAGAATTACCCCGCTCCCAGAGCGAAATAGCTCAAGGCTTAGGGCGTAGTCCGAATGAAATATTTCGAGTGTTGGTGGGCTTAGAAGCCAGAGGTTACTTATTGCGAGACGATGTATCAGGGCGATATCGTATCTCATTTAAACTATATAATTTATCACGCAGTATTTCGCCGATTGACCAAATGCGTCAATGTGCCCTGCCTTACATGGAAGATCTTGCGGTTAAGATCGGCCAGTCATGTTATTTATGTATGCTGTATCAAAGCCAAACTATGGTGATTATCCAAGCGCGTAGCCACAGTCCTGTGTTTCTGAATATTACCGAAGGGTCATTATTCTCAACACGCACCTCTACAGCGGGCAAGGTGCTGCTGGCTAACAGCAATCCCTCAGTAAGAAAGATGTTACTCGAACACGACCCTGATTTTGCTAGCTTAAGCAAAAAACAACAGCAGGATTTACAAGTAGAACTTGCACGCATCGAAACAGATGGTGTTTATGTGCAATCAAACATCTTAATTGATGGGGTAACCGATGTCGCTACGCTAATAGGCCAGCCCCAAGGAAAAGTTATCGCGTCATTAGCGGTCTCTTCACTGAACAGCAAATTAGGTAAACAACTCGAACAAAACCGTTTGATCACGCACCTAACCGACACCGCAAAAATCATCACTGAACAGTTAGGTTGTTAACAAACAGACTAAAAGTCAGCGTTCTGTCTTCTTTCCCGTCGACTCAAAAACCAGTTTAGGTAATTACCGCAATAGGCTACGTACAATGCCGAATAGCTTATGGCAACGCGCTATCCCATGATTAAGGTAGGTTAAACTTTTTACTGAAAGGGGTATTATTATGAGCGCGAAAAATCGATTGAGCGAGCTGCAAGAAAGCTATCACGCGATGGTTGATAGTGTAGAGGAATTCGTGGTCAAAGAAGGTAAGACACTGCAGCAGGCTTTTCACGCAGCAGAGGAAAAGCTAGGCGAGAAAGCACAGATCAGCAAAGAAAAAATTCAACTAGCCAGCAGGGAATTAAAAGATCATTTGCGTTTATGGGGTGAAGTTGTTGAGGGCGTAAGTGAGGCTTACAAGGACCAAATTAAATTCGATTTAGCTTATGTGAATAGCTCAGCTTGGAGCAAATTACAGAGTATTGCTAATGCGAGTACCGCAGAGTTAGTGGAATTCACCACTACCCTAAAAAACACAGCACAAGATGCAGTAACAGAAAACCACAAAGCGGCTCACCAAGAGCACAATTCATGGGGCTCTGAACATGCGTTGTGGTTAGATGAGGTCGCATTTTGGAAAAAAGAGCATGAGCAAGCAATAACCAAGCTTAAAGAAATTGAGAAAGTCCTTGAACAACACTCAAGCACACTGACTCAACATGTGAATGCTATTCAAGAACACGCGAAAAGTGATGATAAACACGAAAAAATAATGAAAGCTGCGGAGCAAGATCCAAGCAGTAAAGTATTCGAAGAAGCTGATTGTAAAGAGGTCCCTGTGCATCAACACGAACGGCAATTACATGCGAAAACTGCCGAAGCGCATCATGCGCTAAAAACTCATCACTTTAAGACCATGGCTATGATTAATATGCTTTACAAGGAAACCCATAAAATAGGCTAACCAATCTGTCTGAGGTAAATATTTCTAAGGGAAGATCGATTCATCAGAACGCAAAATATAGACTAAGCAGCAGTAGCTTATTCTATTCGCGCTATATCACGGCAGATGACGGCAGTGACCAACACGATTTGCTCACTGCCTATTTGATATTCACAGTGCGTTTTACACTAAGTTGCAACACAAAAAATTGCTTCCCCTAGTGTAAGTCAATCCTCATTTAAAACTCGTAAAGTTCATTTCCCTTGACTATTGCGCAGACACAGCAAAAATTATTTCGCCTTGCTCCTTATTAATCACCGCAACCTCTTGCAGTACCCATTTATCTGCCACGTCAGTGGCATAAACGTAAACCTCGGCTGCGGATTTATCACCGCTAATGGTGTAATTCAAATTTGCTTTACCACCTTCACCTGAATAGGTGATTTCACCCAACACAAAAAAACTAGGCTCAGGGTTTTCACCCACCAAGGCGATGACCCCAGGGTGCGTTTTGACGGCCTGTACCGACAATTCGTACGCCTCACCTTTCATCATGCTCATCACCGCAACAAACATTAGCGGGAAGACAACAAACACCATCGCAAAAGCAGCATTACGCCACTTTTTTTGGACGGATTTGAAATGTGCTACATCACGCCAAGTGCGATTTTTCCAAGCCCACTCATTTCCTTTAGCCCCTAAAACAAACATCATCACAACATTCACCAGTGGCACAAACATCAGTAAAGCAATGAAGGTACTGTTACCGATACCCCATATCCAATTCAGTAAAAAGGCGCCCCAATTCCACCCTTTGATATCTTCTGGTACCACTGACGTTCTGCCCATACCAGACATGTATTCTTGTTCCATGTGCTTTTGCTCCATGTGTAATCGAGCTCCATTTTTACTTAGTGCTAACAGCTGCTTACTTATGCTCTTGCATCGGCCCTTTTACCATGACACCCATGATAGTGTGGTAATAGACTTTTAGATGAATACCGACATAAATGACTTAATTTACAACATCTAGTCACAATGTATTTACTACAGGTGACTTTGTTATTCATTAGAGCTAAACATAAGAACGAGTCTCTAGCTAGAAACCATTTCTATGAACAAAACCATATACGCGCTGCAAAATTTGCTTCTGTATTGCCTTACGATCTACTCCGTCTCGGTCCTTACACAAAGAAACCCCTTTTACTTCCCTGTCATAGTCACATTGATCAAGGTACACAAAATGACCTGCTCCTTGTTCAAGGCCGATTAAATTCGCGCCTTCAATATGCTCTGCAAAATATTTTGAATGTGTTTCATAAGGCAAAAAGTCGTTTTCAACGGAGCCTATGATCAAAGTAGGCACCTTTATGTTATTTAGGCTTTGCTCACTAACCGCGTGGCCCATGGCCGGATCTAGCGCAATAACGGCTGCAACACGCTTATCTCGCATTTGCTTTTGTAGCAAGCCAATTTTAGTTAACATGTCTTTACTTAAGGGCTTACGCTCACTGGGGTTAGCATAGTTACAGCCTTTATCCTCTTTGGCGATTTCTGACCCACAGTAGGCTTCCGACTTGCCTGCTTTGAGATGAGCACCAGCCAATGCCAATGACGTAAACCCACCAGAAGAGTGGCCAAACATAACGACTTTATCCGTTTTTATGAAAGCATCAAATAGTCCCTTTTGAGATAAACTATCGATTGCAAAGCTCACGTCTTGCGGGCGTTGCCAGAATCTCATGGCCGAATTCGGGTCTATGTTCTCAGGCCCATAAACCCAAGACTCGCCGAAATGCGCTACCCCAGCAACAAGCCACCCTTGGGAGGCTAATGCATAGCCAAGCCAGTTCATTTCACGAGGAGAGCCAAAGGCACCATGTGATATAACTGCAACCCGCTGAGGGTTTTGCTTTGCTGATAAGCAAATTGTTGCCTCACACGGTTTTGCACCACTTTGATACCAAAACTTGATTTTAGTGGGTCTATTCACTTTCTCGTTTATAAAGTCGACTTCTGTGGTCTTTAGTTCAATTGAAGTCTCCGATAAAACGTGAGCACTATTAAAAAGAGCAAGCAAGGTAATTGCGGTAAAGCAAAGCTTCTTTATTCTAAGTTTCATCATTCTTGGTGTATTTCCCTTTAGTATTCTATTGCGCCAATATACCTCCGCTGTTGAGACCGAGCTGTGCAGAAAGTGCGTTTTGTACAAGATACGCCACTTTAAGTAGTACGTTGGCTTTATTCTTTCATCGCCATGTTCTCGATTGCTAAATCTTCTACCGCAAAATATAACGCTGTTTTGAGTACTTCAGGCTTTGTTTTCAAAGGGTTGTTAAGATAGCACTGCACAATTTTCTGGTCTTTTAGCTTGATACTATTAGGTAGCACCCACTGTGCGTAAATTTGAGAAATAGTTTGCCACATACAATCATGTGGCCCGATATGCGTGAAACAGGCCCATAGGCCAGCCTGCCATTTAAAAACGTCCAGCTTTTCTTGGCAATGGGAAAGACCTTCTACGAAGCCAGCAAAAAAACGGCTTTGCGTTTGTTCACCCGCCCACGGGTTGTCAATCGACACTCCAATAGGCTGCATCTCGGCATAATTTAATGGCTCAGCAATAGCGGCTAATCGACCGTATAATGTTGTAGCGATCGTCGAAAAAGACTGCTCAGTAAAACCTTTGCCGTATAAACCGTAAACCGTCTTCTCAGGTAACGTTTTCCAAACAGGTTCTATTTTGTTCCCAGTGAGTCGCTTTTTAGGTATTAAGCTGCCAGCGCGAGCATTGAGCGGAAGATTTCCCTGAACGACATCACTCGGCGTAACAGAAAAATTTTTCTTAAATGCCCTAGAGAAAGATGAAGGAGATTCATAACCAACGCTAAGAGCGACATCAATAATATTGGGGTTTCCCTGTTTGATTATATGCAACGCTTTTTCCAGTTTGTGTCGCTGAATAAACTCGCCTAACTGGTAACCCGTTGCCGCAAAAAATATTCGGTTAAAATGATACTTTGAAAAGCCTGTATACTGGGCCAAATCTTCCAAGCTGATAGTCTGGTCGCTATGGTCATAAATATACTGCCCAACCTGACTAATGATTTTTATATTCTTATTCTTTTGGTTATCTACCATGAGTTTCTATCCAACGTCCACGATGTACTGTTTTATCATCTTTCGTATTGCTTGCCTGAACTCAAAACACTTTGTATATGGCTGCCCCATGAGCGCTTTGCCTACTAACAAGCTCATGAATTCAAGTATTTTTACACGTATCTTACATAAACACCCATGCAAATGATCTAAGTTGAAACTTGTCGTCCCATTGTATTTATCATGGGTGAAACTCTATATGGTCGCTTTTTTAGTATGGGTGCATTTAGAACGTTCAGCATCCTCATTAATTCGTTGTAAAAGTTTAAATTTTCCCGCTGTGATAATTCACGTTGGTAGAAATTCCGCTTCATTCCAGCAGCTCAATCCGTGGGAAAAGCGTCAGCTCAACAGGCTATTAAGATGGCAAAACACCATCACTATATCGCTAATAAAAGTGTGCTTTGCATCAAGCGGCACATTACAAAACCAAAAACTATCTATCGATAGATGCATCATGAATGAGCTGGTATAGTAACAACATTAAAGAGCGTGAGGGTTGAGCATGGAACAAACAAAAGTCATTATAATCGGCGGTGGTTTAGCGGGATTATATACAGCGACAAGGCTTGAGGCTTTGCACATTCCTTACGTTCTGCTTGAAGCAAAAAGCCAACTTGGTGGGCGCATTAGCTGTGTGCCTGCAGCAGATGTTGACCGCGAACTCGGTGTGCTTGCTGCTCAGGTTGCCGTTCAGTGTGCATATAGTCATGATATGGGCCCGACGTGGATTTTCCCTCATCAGCAGAAAATAAAGGCCCTAGCCGCAGAGCTCGAGGTTAAGTTGTTTGAGCAATACGCGGCCGGGGACGTGCTTTATCAAGCGCCTAATTCGACGAAACCCAGACAAATTACCGGTGCGGGAGCGATGCAGTTGTTTCGAGTTGATGGTGGTATGTCTCAGCTGACTCAAAAACTACATGCAAGCATTGACTCGAAGAGATCAAAAGATAAACGAGATCAGGCGAACGCACAGGGTAAAATCAAACTTGAGCATTGTGTTAGCAACATAGAAAAAGACGAAGAAAACGGACTCTGGACTGTTTCAGGCCACGTTGCTGGCAACAAGCAAGCGCTCAAAGATAGCAATCTAGAGCATACATATCTCGGAATTCAAGCTAGCGAAAATCTATCTCAAGTGCTTCATCATTTTGATTACAATGCAGAGCATTTAGTGCTTGCGTTACCACCGCGTATTATACAGCGTGATTTAGCGTCAAACCTGTGGGGCTCGCCGTTATTAAACCAACGTTTAGGCACGGTGCAAACATGGATGGGTGCCCAGGCAAAATTTGTGGCCACCTACCCTCAGCCGTTTTGGTGTAACAAAGGTCTTTCTGGCCAAGCGTTTAGTCAAGTTGGCCCCATGATAGAAATGCATGATGCCAGCGCCAGTGAAAACAACAGCTTTGGGATCTTCGGTTTTATTGGCATTCCAGCGAAGCAGCGCAATCAATTAAGTGAGAGTCAACTCAAACAAGCTTGTCTCGATCAACTAGCGTTTTTCTATGGTGAAGATGCGTATAGTGCAACCGATTGCTACCTCAAAGATTGGGCGGTGGACCCGTTTTGCGCCACAGAGCGAGACATTAATGAGCCATCGAAACACCCAGATTTCAACCATCGTGGACTAGATGACGAATTAAAAACACTTGGATTGCATCTAGCTGGTAGTGAGTTTGCAGAACAGGATGCTGGCTATTTAGAGGGTGCAATACACGCGGCTGACAAAGCAGTTTCAGAGATTAACGAAGCACTAAGCAATACCCTTAATTAGCTCTGATAACACAGTGAATTTTTAGTTTTGCTTGGCTTTCAGGCAGAATTTGATGAAAAGCGGATAATACAAACGTCCTAATATAAAGCGCTAGGTAGGAGCCAAGCAGATTATTCAGATTCAGTGTGCTCTAGCGCCTCTGCCTTGGCAGCGGCTTCAAGTTTTGCGCGCTCTGCTTTAGACACATAGCCAGATTTCTTTTTACCGCTGTTTTTGGCGGCAACGGCCTTTACACGTTTTTTGTGGATTTGAGTGAGCTTTTTTTTTCTATTCATGTTTAATCTTTCTATTCGTCTAAATGTTTATTACTATTGCTTATTATTTTCTTTTTTACGGCCAAAGTGACTTCGTCAAACATCAAGTTAAAGGGGCAATTAACACGCAAAAAGCGCAAAGTGAATGCATTATACCCGATCAGTTCTGAGCTGTTACGATTCTTTCGTTACTGTCGTTTTTCTTTCTATATTTTTTCTTAGTTTCAATAAAGCGGCGTAAAAGCTGTTAGTATGCGCGCGTTAACGGCGTAACCAACATTTAGCCTTCACGTTTTACACGTGTGAGCAAATGTTAGCGCCACTTATTTGGCACATTTTTTACAGGTATACCATGACAGAGAAAACAACGAGAAACAGACGTATTCGTAAGAAACTTCATTTAGACGAATGGGCCATTCTTGGCTTTGAATTTAGCTGTAATTTGGCTGAAGTATCAGAAGACGAATACGAGACGTTCTTCAACACATTTGCTGATGTTGTTATTGCGCAAAACCTTTACATTACGCTTAACGATGAAAGCGAAACATTGGAAGGGTTCGTAACCTCTGCTGATCGTTACGGTAATGCTACCGAAGAAGACAAAACCGCTATCGAAGCGTTTTTAAACAGCCAAAACATCGCTAGCGATGTAAAAGTTGGCCCATTGGTTGACGCAATTTACGGTATCTAACAACGATATTAAATAACGGCATCTCACAAAGATAACCGAGCGTTGCTCGTGTGTTCTCTATGCACGGCAACGCAATGTTCTTCAATTTCCTGCTACACATATCTTCAACTCCCAAACACTCGTCTAGTGTGCTTTTCGGCGTCGTTTACAGAGCCTGACAATAGCGCCTGTTGTGCTTCATGCTCGGCGGTTCTTTCACTTGCTTGCTCTACCAAGTCTTGCATAAGCTGCGTCAACGCATCAATACGCTCGTTTATCACCTCAAGCCTTTGTTGTTGCGCTTCGTTAAGGGTTTCTTTGTCAATCAGGTTGTCGCGCTCTGACTCTAATGCTTCAAGTTCTGCCTTAAGCTCATCAAGGGTGCGTTTATCTACCCCTAATCTGTTCGCTAACAGGTACTCGAAGGCTTCCTCGCCAAACGTTCGCTCATGCTGTGGGGCATTTACGTTATTAGATTCGGTGATGCTATCTCGCTGCTTTGATTGCTGATGTGATTGTTGAACTGCCAATTCAGCGGCAAATGCTTGCCCACTAACGGAAGGCGTTTGCTGATTGGCGCTATCACCGTGAGTTGCTTTACCCACATCATTCGCTCGTGAAGCATATTCGTTTTGCCATTTTTCGTACTCGAAACTCGTTACTATCATTATTATTCACTCCTTCGACGAATGCATTCGCGCCTAACGCGTTTACACATAAACTACGTTCGCTTGAAGGAGTAGCATATACAGCGCCAACATGAGAGCTAATATCAGCGCTACAACCAATACCAAGACAAGTAGTTGAATACGCGCCTACATTGAGAGGTTGTTTAAAGCTTACGCCCCGTCAAGAAACGAAAAGAAAGACACCCATGATAAAAATGGTCAATTTTAAGGGCTGAACTACACTTGGTTTGTGTTTCATTCTGCTAGGTAGATGGATTATGCCTCAACCTCGAAAAAGCCAAATTAGTTTAATCGATACGCCCTATTACCATTGTGTTTCCCGGTGTGTCCGTCAATCATATTTATGTGGCACTGATAAGCACTCTGGGCAAAGTTACGAGCATCGCCGAGGCTGGGTAGAAGAGCGCTTATTGTTTCTATCGACAGTATTCGCAATAGACATTTGTGCCTATGCGGTCATGAATAATCACACGCATGTGGTGCTTTGTGTGGATAAAGCCTTGGCTGATAATTGGGATAGCGATGAAGTGTTGAGGCGCTATCATAAGCTGCACAGAGGCACATTGCTGACTCAGAAATTCATGAATGGCGATACGCTGAGCCAAGGAGAGCTAATCACCTTTGATGAAACTGTTGAAACCTATCGGCAACGTTTGTACGACTTAAGCTGGTTTATGCGTGACTTGAATGAGTATATTGCTCGCGAAGCCAATAAAGAAGACGGCT
>Ga0114916_1001162_pt1 | contig 15530 bp, 11 predicted proteins | sample MalvirAntarct_66_FD_83501 | JGI IMG/M metagenome (GOLD analysis project Ga0114916, IMG submission 83501) | Marine viral communities from the Global Malaspina Expedition - Malaspina viral metaG Antarct_66 | ecosystem: Environmental > Aquatic > Marine > Oceanic | place: West Anvers Island... | reverse complement strand
TGGTAGTCCTTTAGATGACTTGTCTGGTTTAAAAAATTTATCATCCATTGGCTCTCTCAATTTTTATCATTCTGAAATTAAAAGTTTTGGAGGTATGGCAAATCTAGAGACTATAAATCTTACCTTCAAAATTTCATTTTGTGATAACATAAAAGACTTCAAAGGACTCGAAAATTTGAAATCTATTGGAAATGGCGATGAAAGAAATGGATTGCAGATTGACGTGAATGACCAACTCAAAAATTTTAATGGTTTACAAGGTTTGACTACCGTAAAAGGATCTTTTAATTTAGGATCAAACAGATCACTTTTAAATATGGATGGTCTTGAAAACCTCATGACTATTGAACACACGTTGCATTTAGAATATCACGAATCACTAATAAACCTTGATGCCATACGTAACATCTCATCGCTCAGGGGATTCGCTCTAGAAGCCAATAATCGTTTAGAAAAACTACCTGTCTTCAATAATTTGACCACATTGAATCATATTTATTTTGGTCGTGGCGGTGTTATAGATAATTTACAAGGGTTTAATAACTTAACTAACGTTGGGTCTATTTCTCTAGAAGCGGTTAATGTTTCAAGTCTCAATGGTTTAGAAAATTTAAAGACTATAGAAAGAGTTTTGTGGATTCAAAATTGTCCAAACATAATTGATTTACAAGGACTAGGCAATTTAACTACTGTTGGAGATGGGCAATCTAATCGTGGGATACGCATCAATTATAATGAGAATTTTAAAAGTTTAAACGGATTGAATAGTATATCACAAGTTGATGGCGACATAGCTCTACAAGAGAATCCAGCATTAATTAGTTTAAAAGGGTTAGAAACATTAACAGTCCTTAAAAAGGACATTCAAATATTTGAAAATAAGAAGCTTTCAGATTTTTGTGCTTTAACGTCAATGCTTAACACTAACTCGTTCAATGGAATATATAACGTAGATAAGAATTTAAAAAATCCCACCATTCAGGATTTAAAGAACGGAAATTGCAACTAATAAGAAAATACATACGGTAAAATGAAGTCACGATATCAAGTGTGCTCTCGGAATGGTGCCTAAAGCAATTATAGCCAGCAAATACCAACAAGTGTTGGCCGTCATATTCCACAGCATTTCTGCTTTTCATTTCAATTATGGTTTTTCTAAAATCGCCTTTTTTGTAAAGATTTTGATTTATCGGAAGGATGATAGTGGTTATGATAACGCTAAATCTTCTTATTTTTGTCCATATGGTTTTTATTTATATACAGACAAGTGCAACAGGAAAAAAGAGGTGATATCCCCTACCGCTTAACATTAAACAATGACGAAAATTCAGAAATTGTTAGCTTTAATCTAGGTCTGCAAGCGTTATTTCTAAAACCGTTTATGAGCAACATCAACTTGACCGCATGGAATTGCAAACCGCTTTCCCATTCCGCGATATTGCTGATGAATTGATTGATACAATTCAAAATAAACAATTGGTGTTTTCAGACGCCAAGCAATTTCAATTGCTAAAAGGACAATTCAGAACCATTGGCTATAATTTTAATCTCAAACCAATTTATTTGTTCTGCCGTGTTCCCATCGGAAAACCTAAGGCCATTGAAGCATATTTTGAGCAACAAGGAAGTCAGCACAAGCATAGTAGTGTCTATGCCGAATCCTACGTAGCATTAATGTCTATGTACCATAATGAGACCGTTAATCTTCAGCAAGCCGGAACTTCAGATACTATGACAACGCATCAATTTGAACTATCCACGTATAAAATGGCTTCTGGTGTCTATTATTTTTTAGATGAATTTACGGAAGTGATTTACGTTGCGAAAGCAAAAAACATCCGCAAACGCTTGCAAAGTCCCTTTTCCAAACAAACCAAGTCTAGTGCTATTGAATACGCCAATATGAAGGGTCTCAACAAGCTTTTTTTTCAGCCATTAAAATGCTGTATTATGAAACATTCAAATATCGGAACATGGTTTTACAAATCACTTTCCATTTTAATATTCACATCAACCTTCCATCTATTTTCCACGGATCCAGGCTTTTCATTCGATCTTGGACTCAACAAAACTGGATAGAATTTTTCAAGTTTTAGATGTTCATATATAAGATTTGCTATATCAGCTTCTGGATTAAATTGATTCAGCAAATATCCAAAACGTTGTAAGACACTTTTTTGAGAATACCAAGACAACAAATCTTTTGCGTTTGCCAATTTAATTTCTTCAGTCAACTCTTCTAAAACAGAGAGCATTCTATTAAATCCCCCTATCTTGGTTTGATGGTAAATCAAGTCCACAGCTGTGAGGCAAGGACTGGATATATTGTACATTCCTGCATCTCCATTTTTCGATATTATATTTTTCTTTGGCCAATTAGAAACGGTAAAAAAATCAAGATTGATGGAGTTTTTAGGGATGGATAGCAAAGGTGCTTTGTTGTGAAAAACATACTCCTTTTGAATTTGCTGATGAACAGCTCCATAAGATTTTGCTGCCGAGTATAGACCAACATAATAATTTCGGTCTAAAAACTTAAACAGGCTGTTAAGGTATAGCTCAATGGGTAATTTCCCGAATTTTGAATATCGTGGTGGAATAATCAAATAAAAATGATGGCGCAAAGGAATGATATCCCCTTTTTGTATGGCGTAAGATAATTGCCTATGTATCGACTTTTTGGACTTATCCGCTTGAGCAATAATAAGTTCGTCCCAATTGAAAGCATAACTTTCGAATGATAATCGTTCTTTTATGAAGTCAGACAGATTCAATTGTAGTAAATTTTCGAAAGATATAGTGAATATTAGTTGTTTTCTTGAAAGTTTACTAAAGTATTTTATTTATTTTCTAAAATAAAATTTAAGGTGTTTCTGAAGTGTTACCCTAAATCGATTTGTAATAAAATTTCTCAATGATTTTTAATCACAAAGCTTCCACCTCGGTAGTCTTTCTAAAAGGAGCAGTCTCAATGAATTCTTTGGGGTTGCCTTTTTCATTCGCTTCTTCAAAAAATGGAGTTTCATTATAGCGATCACAAGCCTCTTTCACTTTAGCTTCGTTACGCTCTGGTATTTCTCGAATCTCCAAAACCTCTTTGATGTTGTATTCACAAGATTTAAATTGGACATATAGCCTTCCAAACGTATTATCAAATTCTACCCACGACAAACTCATTTCTTCTTGGCGTTAAACTTACTTCAATAACAGCTACTTTTGATCTACCAAATTCTCGTGTGTCTTTTCTTGCTATCGCTTGCTATCGGCAAAGAATAATGCCTTGCGTGCAACTATTAGGCAAACCCCCATTGCAATTAAAACTATCCCGTTAGTCGGGGTAAAAAAGTTCTAACAAGCAAAACGCTTTTCAATACATTGAAACCCACTTACATTAGGATGAAGATCTTACATTTAGACTTTAATGCTTTATAACCGTTTCAATTTAGGAAGCATGGCCTCATTTTTATGTTGAAAGAGTTCTTCGTGGTGTAAAACTTCATTTAAAAACTGCATCACCTCAAGCATATAAGGTCCTTTGTTAAGCATAATACATTCCGCTTTTAAAGCATTATTGATATCAGAAATTTCCGAACGGGAAGGAATTCCATTTTTCGCCAAATTCTCCAGCACTTGAGTCGCCCAAATAATAGGTGTGTGCGCTGCGGTACACATACGCAGAATTTCATTCTGGACGCGACCACTATTTAGCCAACCCACTTCAATTGCCAAATCGCCTCGTGCAATCATTACTCCAAAAGCATTCTCTTTCGTCATGGTGGCCAAGAGAATATCTTTTAAATTGTTATAGGCTTTTTTAGTTTCGATTTTTAATATGATGCTTATATTGTTGGCTTTATGAGTTTCCATCAATTGGAATAAATCATCCAAATCATCCGTGGTATTGACGAAGCTGAAATTAACAATATCGGCAATTTTGGCTATGGTGCTAAAATCCTCCTTGTCTTTGGGCGTCAATCCGGCAATTCCCAGATTGGATTCAGGCAGATTGATGCCCTTATCGGTTTTTAATTTGGACCCCTCAAGCTTACACCTTGTAATGTTGATACCTACTTTTTTATCTTCCACATAAGTAATGCTGCCTTCAATTTTACCATCGTCAAAATAAATAGGTTCTCCTGGTTTTACCTTTGAAATAATTTCCGGAAAGGTGCATCGTATTTGTTTTACATCCTTTGTAGGTGATACATTGTCATCAATTATTTCGATAGTATCCCCTTTATTGAGCATTATGAAACCGGCTTCTTCAGAAATACATAAGGTCCTGATTTTAGGACCGCCTAAATCCATTGCAATTTTTACCAAACGTTGGTGTTTGGAAGCTGCTTTACGAATATGATCAGCCATTGCAATCCATTCTTCTTTAGTATCGTGCGCACAATTAATTCGTGCACAATTCATGCCTTGCAACACAAAATCCTCGATTAACTGATAGTTTGTGGCAGCCTCTGAAGGTATGGTAACCATGAGCCTTACCCGCTTCTTTTTTGTTTTCCGGCCCAGAAGCAATTTGGTGTTTTTGATGAGTTTTTTTTCGGCACGAGCAATCGTGATATACTTTTGTTGATTGATGTCATTTGGCTCCTTCAATAGCGCACAGACCAAGTGGTGAATGAGATGCAAGGAATGCATGATATGATCTTCCGAACGCGCAAGACGTGAAACACCAATTTTCTTGAGCTTTTTTTGAAGTTCGCTCAAATCGAGTTCACGAATAGAAGCATAATGTAATAGGTTGTCTGCACTTGATGTTTTTCGTTTGATAGGTTTCACATCTATGGGCACTGACACGTTCTGCAGTTGTTCGATAACGCTTTCCAGCTCTTGTTTAAGTAATGCTAATTTTTTCTTGTTCATGGTTGTCGCGTTATGCCCAGTGCATTTAGTTTACGAGTTAATTAAATAGGTTACAAACATAACAGGATTTCAGGACCATTTCATTTAAATATGGCAACAGCTTAAAAATTGTATTATATTTTCTTTCAGTGTTGTCCGATGCAGAATCAAGACCGCTGCGTTGTTAGTCCCGATAGCGATTGGGAAAAGAACAAAGGCTTGCTTGCAATGAACTGACAAATTACGATCATTTAAATTCAAAATCGTCACATCACTTTTGGTAGAAAAAGATTTAAAAAAATAAGATATCATTTCGATAATCTACTAATGTCTCTTGATCTAAAGGAGTTTGTTAATTTATATTATTACCGGACACTAATCTTTGTAAAGATATAGTAGAACTGATACTTATCATACTTTTTCCCTAAATCTTAGTCTACCTTCATAAGGTTAAAATATTAATAATCAGGTAACTTAAACTCTAGAAAAGATGGCCAAAGCAAAAGATCCAATTAAGAAAGACCCGCTAAACACTCCTTCGGGTAAAGGTAACAAAACCATGAAAGGTCTTGTTTATAATGGTCCAGGAAAAATAGACTATAAGGACGTACCAATGCCCGTCATTAAAAAACCAACAGATGCGCTTGTAAAAATTATAAAAACCACCATTTGCGGAACAGATTTAGGCATCTTACATGGCAAAACGCCTACTTGCAAACCAGGTACTACGCTCGGACATGAAGGTGTTGGTGTTATAGAAGAAGTTGGCGAATCAGTACGAAACTTTAAAAAAGGAGACCATATTATTATATCCTGTATCACATCTGATGGAACTTGCGAATATTGCAAAAAACAGATGTACGCGCATTGCGAAGATGGCGGCTGGATATTAGGACACCTTATTAATGGAACACAGGCGGAATATGTACGCATTCCTCATGCTGATAATAGTCTCCACCCGATTCCAAAAGGAGCTGATGAAGAAGCCTTAGTAATGTTAAGTGATATATTACCTACGGGTCATGAAATTGGTGTCTTAAACGGACGTGTAAAACCAGGTGACACCATTGCAATTATTGGTGCCGGACCCATTGGAATGTCGGCACTACTCACCGCGCAGTTTTATTCTCCTGCTAAGATTTACATGGTTGATTTGGATGAAAATCGTCTAAAACTGGCCAAAAAATGGGGTGCAACAGATACCATTAATTCGGGCACAGAAAATGCCATTAAAAAGATACTTTCAGAAACGGCGAATGGTGTGGACGTCGCTATAGAAGCCGTTGGTGCTCCCGCAACATTTGATATCTGTCAGCAAATTGTACGTCCTGGAGGCCATGTTGCAAATATTGGTGTGCATGGAAAAAGCGTCGATTTAAAAATTCAGGATTTGTGGATTAAAAATATCACCATCACCATGGGACTGGTAAATACTAACACGACTCCTATGCTTCTGAAAACGGTGACCTCTGGTAAAATTCAACCCGAAAAATTGATCACACACCACTTTAAATTGGATGACATCATCCACGCTTATGAGGTGTTTGGGAATGCAGCTGAAGAAAAGGCATTAAAAATAATCTTGACAAACTAACATACAAGAAACGAGCGGCAACGGGTAAGGCCTGTAGGTTCATTAGGATTAATCATTGTTGTCCGTTGCAGAATCAAGGCCGCTGCGCTTTTAGTCCCGATAGCGATCGGGACAAGAACAAAGACTTGCTTGCCGCTAACTGACAAACGCTAATTATTTTAATTGATGTCATTGATCACTATCGGTAGACATGCTTTTTGAGGGTCCGCAACACATCATAAAGCTCTTAAATGTGAGATAATGATAACTTATAGATGTTGGCACTCATAACAAACATTTGTTTTTATTCTGCGATTATCCTCGTGATCTGCGGGATCATCTTCCACATGCTCATGGTTTTGTCTCCCGCTGATTTCGCAGAGTTTCGCAGATTTTTACTCGTATGACACATACGGATATACACAACATATCCTTTATAAAAATTAATACAAACCCTGTACAGTTCATTTTCTACGGACAGAGAAATGATGAGGCCATAAAATATTGATGAAAGTTTTAGTAAAACTTAGTATGTCCGTTTTTTAAGGTCAGCACTTTATAGTGAGATGCGAGCTCTATAAACTGCATGCCTATGGCATCTTAGGGGATTTAAAAAATAAAACCCCTCCATATCTGAAGGGGTTAAATTATATTAACAATAAGCATAACCTGCTAACCAATTTGGTTAGAAGTTCATGTTTTATTTTTTTGATTCCTCGATTGAAACCTTACGGAATTCTTTCAATAATTTCTCTAAAGCCAATGATGATTTTCTGGCTCTCGTACCTGCTGATTTATTTCCGCTTTCTAACTGTAACTTAGCATCACTTTCAAAGGATTCATAAGTGCTTTGCATGTTCTCAATAAGTTCTTTCATAAGATTTGTATGTTTATTAATTTATAAAAAGCGAAAGTATAGTTATTCCAGTTAAATACCCTTAATACTTTTATAAAATTACGCAATGGCTGATTTCAAATGAAGATCATTAGAGGCCTAATTATACATGTGCAAGGTCCTAAAACCCTCAAAATAGGTTTGATAATGTCCAAAACGAACACCTATTTAGTACAGATCGAAAAAGAGAAGGTCGCCGTAATACAACGAGAAATAGTAAGGCTTAAGAGTTTTAAGATGCATTTTTTCAATTTCTAATCGTGCCTGGTTTGGAAAAGGCAGGTGAAGATGGTCACTTTTAGGTACGAGAACAACGGTAACTGGTTCCTAAAACTATATAATTTAGTATATCTACGCTTAAATAATCCCTGTAAGGACTTTCCTGAGATTTTTAACACGAATCAATGTTGTCCGATAAAGAATCAAGACCCTGCCTCATCGGCAGGCAGGCGCTGCGCTGTAAGAATAAAGACTTGTTTGTAACTAACTGACAAACAACGATCATTTAAATTTAAATCGCACATGCGCTCTCGGTAGAAACCATTTATAAAATGCAAGGTCTCTTTTCGGAAATCTTTGAATGTCTCTTGCTTTAAATGTGTTTGTTAATTTATTATTTATTTTTATCGGACACTAACGAACATAGATATAGGAAACAAAATTCCCAGAGGGTTTAACAGCGAGCTTCTAACCTTACCCATAATTCTATAAATGACCGTGGGGCACCCTTAATTCGATCAAAAATCAGGCACATATTCAAATCAATGCATTATAAAAACATTGTAACACCGAACTGCACCGAGGCTTATCATTCAAAGTTTTGGCCACTAATGAGGTGCACTGTGACTAAAAGAGGATTAAAGCTGCTATAAATAAATTAAAGTTTTTTGAAATGCATGGGAAAACCCAAAGCTCGCCGGTGCGTTATAGGAGCCCCGTCGATAGGATGTATGTTATACTTCTTGCGATTCAAATGCAGCGATAGCACTTAAAAAGTAACGACTGTACCGTTCTGCTTTCACTTTTCCGATGCCTAAGACTTCTTTAAATTCTGATTTGGTTTTTGGCCGTCTGGCTTCCATATCCTTTAAAGTCGCATCACTAAAGACGACATACGCCGGAACTTTCGCTTCTTTGGCAATCGCTGCACGGAGTTCACGTAATTTTTGAAATAATATGGAATTCGCGGAATGTCTTGGACGCTCAGCCTTGGTGGCCTGCACTTGTTTTCGAGGGGTGGCCAAACGTACCGGTCGGTCATCAAAAAGAATGGCATTGGCCAATGGCGTCAATAGTAAACGTCCATTTTCGTGAAACCGGATTTCCAAAATCCCTTGATTCAGCATCTGAATAATGTACTGTTGCAAATCCATCCAGGACATCTCTTTAAGAATGCCATAAGTTTTGATGGTATGATATCCTTTACTTAAAACCTGAGCATTTTGAGCTCCTCTCAACACATCTATAACCATTCCCGTAGACTCTTGTTCCCTAAGTCTATAAACTGCTGAACATACTTTTTTGGTAAGAATGGTTCCGTCGAAATAACGCGGTGGCGATTTGCAGACATCGCAATTGTTGCAATTTTCAGTATGGTGTTCTCCAAAATAATTGAGAAGCGCAATGCGACGACAACTTAGAGCCTCAGCGAACTGCTGCATCCGGTTCAGCTTCGCTATTTGATAGTCGGCGTTGGAAGCCTTTTCAGTAAACTTCCGCAGCTGAACCACATCTGCATAAGAATAAAACAGAATGTTATAGGCAGGAAGTCCATCGCGTCCACCCCGCCCTATTTCTTGGTAATAGCCCTCAATATTTTTGGGCATATTGTAATGGATCACCCAACGCACGTTACTTTTATCGATACCCATCCCAAAGGCGATGGTGGCCACAATGATCGGAGTAACGTCATTGATAAAACTTTCCTGAATGCTGTTTCGTTTCTCCGCAGTAAGCCCAGCGTGATAGGCTTTGGCCTTAAATTCATTTTTATTGAGTTTTGCGGTCACCTCCTGCGTGCTTTTTCGGCTCAAGCAATAGATAATACCACTTTCATCGGGTCTTGTCTTTAAAAACCGTATAATCTGATTGATGCGATCGTTACCCGGCCGCACTTCTAAATAAAGATTTTTCCGATCAAAAGAAGACAAATGCACTTTGGCGTCCCTAATTTTCAACTGCGTAATGATATCCTGTTGCGTAGCCCCATCCGCAGTAGCCGTAAAGGCAGCGATTGGTGTGTTGGGGAACTGCTTTTTCAGGTAACCCAATGTAGTGTAAGCGGGTCTGAAATCATGACCCCAAGAGGAGATACAGTGCGCTTCGTCAACAGCGATTAAACTTATTTCTATTTCAGCAAAGTATGGGGAGAGGTTTTGCAAGCTTTCTGGTGCAACATAAATCAATTTTAAGTCGCCTTCCCGTAATTTTTTGAGGGTAGCATGCTGTACGGCAGCATCTTGACTACTGTTATAATAGGCTGCAGCAATACCATTGGTCAACAAGGCATCCACTTGATCTTTCATTAAAGCAATCAATGGCGAAATGACAATCGCCGTTCCTGAAAGCGCCAGGGCGGGCAATTGAAAACACACTGACTTTCCGCCTCCCGTGGGCATAATGGTCAATACGTCATTTCCATTGATGATATCGTTGATTATTCGTTCTTGTTGGGGTCGAAAGCTACGATATCCGAAGTGGGTTTTTAAAAGTTGTAAGGTGGTATCTGTAGTAATCATTTTTTATTTTTAAAGTGGCACGGACTAGGACGTACATTCTATTTTGACCTCTAAATAACGTTCAGCAACCAAAAATCTATTTGCAGTTGATCCATCTCATTAGAAGTGCAGGAATAATATCGGGTTTGAAAAACCTCTACGGATTAAACGCACGTTCCTAAGCGGCGCCAAAGGTATTCATTTCAGGATGGAATTGTAATATCTGATGTACCCAACTTTCCTTAAACGTTAACAACCTCCCTCCAATCTTGCGGAGCGATTAAAACTTTGGAATAAAGGTGTTTTATGAAAACATCAGCCATCACGCTCTACAGAAGGGATGACATTCTGCCAAAAAAACTATTCTGCAACTGCTCTTAAAATTACAGTTATAAACCCGCTTGTTCCCCTTAAAAGTTTCAGATACTATGGAGTTGTTTTTATGAAAAGTCCATTCCAAAGGATAGGTCAATAGCGTTCGGTTTAGAGATATCTTTCGACCTTATGATAGTATATGGATTTATTAATTGTTCCGTCAGAGGCTCTGGAAGTTCTTCCAAAAAGTATTGGGAATTAAAACCAACGCTTTTCGCTTTATTGACGGTGCTTATAGAATTTGTGTCCCTTGTAATAATCAATTCATTTTTCGCCCTAGTAAGAGCCACATAGAGCACACGTCTATCTTCTTCAATCTTATCATCACTCCCAAGATTCCACGCACTGGGATACACTTTGGGTGACACGTTAAGGACATAGCACACATCCGCTTCCAAACCTTTAGCCGAATGTACTGTGGAAATGATAACATGATCCTTAATTTCGGTGTCACTCATTGCAGATCCTTCCAAAACAGGCGCTCCATTTAGCTGTTTTGCATTTTCTAAAACACCTTCAGAAATAAGCTGACCGATAGAAGCATAATTATCGCCTAACATTTCCAAAACCGGAAAATCCGATTTCCTTTTCTCTTCCCAGTCCTTGCGGTATTTAAATGCTAATGGTAGTTCCATCCTGGCATAGGTTTCCTGCAAGGCGACTTTCACATTTCCCGCATTTAAAAAGATGGTGTTGTAGATATCGCTTATCGCCTCCCCATCTGAACCTCCTACAATATCTCCCAAATTTTGTGCACACTGCAAGGGATCTTCATAAGCGATCAATTTAGAAATGTATTTACCAGCCTTGACCTCTCCAATGCCATCCCAAAAGGTTAAAAATCGCATCCAGCCTATTTCATCTAAGTGATTATTTACAACCCGGAGCGCCGAAATGACATCTTTAATATGTGCAGCCTCCATAAATTTTCGCCCCCCGTAGGTGACGTATGGAATTTTCTTTTGAATAAAAACGGCTTGTAAAGGTTTGGTATAATAGGTAGATTTCGAAAGGATCAGATGGTCTGCAAACTGCTTGTTGTTTTCGGTAAAATTTTCCAGGATATGTTCAGCAATAAAATTGGCTTCTTCCCATTGACTGATAACATTTATCAATTTCGGAATTCTTCCCGACCCTCTAGCGGCCACCAATTGTTTTTTGTAATCTAAAGGAGATGCATCAATCAGCCAATTGGACATATCCAAAATTTCTTGGGTAGACCGATAATTTTTATCCAAGATCATGATTTCAGAATCGGGCACTCGATCTTTAAATAAATGCACATTCTTAAAATCGGCACCTCTAAAAGAGTAAATTGACTGGGCATCATCACCAACACAATAAAAATGGGCGATCTCTAAAAAAGGCTCCAACAAGTACCATTGCAGCGGGTTTGTATCCTGAAATTCGTCAATCAATAAATGTTCTATCTGTTTGTTTAATATATCTCTGGCCTCTTTGTCGTTGCGCAATCGATTTGCCACTACCAATAAAAGATCATCATAATCAATATATCGACCTTCGCCTTTTTTGGTTTGATAGGCCTTCAACAACACTTCAATTTTTGGACGAATGATATCAATTTCATCGTTGGTTTCATCATCCATTTTACCTTTATAAACCTGTTCCCTTATGGCATTGGATAAATTTTGTCGCGTATTTCGTCCGTATGAATAGATATCTATTAATTGCTGCGGCTTAATCCGGATTCCTTTATACTCAATAATTTGATCACCGCAAACCATTTTCATCACACTCAATTGATCGTCCGGATCAATGACCGTATAGCCTGAAGCACCAAATAAATTGGGATAACGCACAATGAGTTGATTGCACCACGAATGAAAGGTAGAGCCATTTAAACTTTGGGCTTGATTGGTAGAAAGCGAAGATTTTACCCGCTCCACAATTTCGTTTGCAGAGCGTTTGGTAAAGGTAAGGATTTGAATCTTTTCAGGAGAAATGCCCTGTTCAATAAGATAAGCAGCCCTACCCACAATACAACGCGTCTTTCCTGTGCCGGCACCCGCTAGGACAAGTAAATGCCTACCTTCAAATTCGACTGCTTTTTTCTGCTTTTCGTTCAGTTTATGATTTTCCAAAATGATCATTTTTGTAAAGATATTGAATATTGAGAAGTTAAAAATATTTTCTGTAGCGCTAAAACTTCATATTTTTGCTCTTATGGTCTGGATCTACGTTCAAACACTTCAAGCGGGCAAAAAAAGAGATATTCCTTATCGTTTAGTATTAAAAAGCGATGATGAATCCCAGCCTTATTTAAGCTTTAATTTTAGACCTCCTATTAGCATTTCTAAAAAAGATTATGAGTTACAGGGTCTAGACAGGTTACAGATACTGTCAGCACCGCCATTTTGTGATCTCGCGGACGACTTAATTGAAGTGTTTAAAAACCATCAACTTGTGTTTTTGGAGGTAAAGCAGTTTTTGCTTCTCAAGTCTCAATTTAAAATTATTGGCTATAATTTTAATGTGTTCCCCAAATACCTCATGTATACCACTGATAAAACGCAAACAAATTCTATTTCGGACTATTTAAAAACCACTAAATATCTGGAAAATCATAGTCTAGACTATGCAGAGCGTTTTGTTGAATTGATGGTGCATTATTATAATCATAAACTTACCCTCCAAGAAACATTCCCAAAAGTTGAGACCTATGAAGCACTTCACATTTCAGAGTATAAATTGTCGCCTGGTGTTTATTTTTTTCTAGATGAATTACAAGAGGTGATTTATGTAGGAAAAGCTAGTCAAATCAGAAAACGTTTACAAAGCCACTTTTCAAACATGTCAAAAGAAAAAACGATCGATTACTCCAAAGTAAAATCGATTCAGGTGGACTATTGCGGAAACGATATTCTGGCACAACTCATAGAATCAGCACATATTAAGCAATTAAAACCAATTTACAATACGCAACAGGTTGAAGATCCGGCGCCATATATCATAAACAAAACAACAACCGCCAGTGGGATCAACAAATTGCAAATCACACGTAAGGATATAACTGACAATTTGCCAGAACGTTATTTTAATAGAGTATCCGTAAAGCAGTCTCTCCAAAACTTTTGTAATGAATTTGATCTGTGTAGAAAACATTGCGGCATAGAAAAAGTAAAGGGTCCGTGCAGTAAAGTAACTCGTGAACATACACCTTGCGTTTGTGCGGATAAGACGCTGATTACTGCATATAACGAGCGATTTGAAGACGCTTTTAGACAATTTAAGAACAGGAAATCTAGTAAAATCTATAAACTAAAAGGACGCCACCATCACGAAGATGCTTTTATATATATGGTCAATGGAATTTATGAAGGTTATGGATTTATTGATAAGAGTGAAGTCGTACTAAGTACTAATGACATTTTAGGTCATTTAATCAGGCAAAGTAACAATTACGATACATCAAGGATTGTGAGCAAACTGGACACGATTATTCCCAAAGATGATATATTGACTTTATATGAATAGCAATTGAAACTTTAGTAGTTTCTTTAATTATCAGAAATAGTAATTAACGATTGGATTTTCCTATTTTGGAAGTTTTGCCCACCCCTACTGGGGGAAATTAAAAAAATATTGCTCAGACGTTTAACGTCGGGGTGCATATTCAGAAAAACAACCATATAAAATGAAAGAATTTAAAGGAACTTGGTTAATGATTAAAACAGGAGACGATTATTTTGAACCTGAATTAATTGAATTTATCGAAACTAAAATTATCCATTTTGGAGTTCGAAATCAATTGGATAATGGAACTTTATCCAAAATAGAAACTTGGAGTGAAAATCTTTCCGATGCGAAAATCGAACGTGTAAATGCAAATCGAATTCGATTTTTTATTAAAGGATACTTATATAACGCCATAAGTGAAACAGAATCAATCACTAAAGATAAAATTTTTGAAGTGGATTATGAACGACTTGAACCTACCAAAACGGATTTGACGGGAATGGAAATTGAAAAACTGGAATTTAATGTAGAATGGAAGCACCAAAAAATAAGATTTGTCTTTAATACTGATTTGGACAGTCCGACTATTCAGAAAATTAATAAGCGTCTGAAAAGAGAAGGCGGGAAACTGATTTTAGAACATCTGAATGGAACATATTTTGGAGCAATTTACGAAAATGGAAGGAGACAAACCTTGATCCCAATTCGTGAAGTTTGTAATGACAGAATTATATTATATGGATTTCCTGAAATGCCTTACGAAATTAAAGCGCTAAATTAAAACACGGCGCCACAACGTGTAAAAAACAAAGCTTGTCCCTGTCCACTTGGAGTCCCGGTTTTCAGGAACAGTTTTTTCACTGTTGAACACGTGATGTATGAGTCCTTTATGATACCTCCCTACAGTTTATAAATTAAACGTTGAACTCAAAAATATAAGTCCAAACCAAGAATCATAATTATTAGTTAAATTTTTGGTTTGGTTGTTGATGAGATCAATTCTAAATATTAGTGTTATCATTAACAGATTCTTTTTTTATAGGAATACTATTCCATTAAAAGTTTAAACCAATTTTAAAAAACCGTAACCCTATGAAAACTAAATTATTCTTTGCCATCTCTATAGCATTTATATCACTTGGCCATTCTCAAGCAATTCAGAGTATAAATAAGCTGAATTCAAGTAATGAACAACCAATAATTTATTATCTGGTAAATAAAAAAAGTGATACAACAGTAATATATGGTGAAAAACTACCAATTAGAACCATACAAAGAGGTTTTACATACCTTAACGAAAACGGAGATGAAATAGCCATCAATCCTGATGATTTCATCTATTTATTAATGAAAAATTCAGAAGGAAAAACATTAACTCTTAGATCATTGCCCTTCAAAAGAAAAACTTTTAGCCGTGCGGCAAAAAGAAATGCATTTATGACTGTTTTAATTGAAAACTCAGAAAGTGAACTTAAAAAAGGGAAGCTAAATTTATATTTACATGATAATATCTATTTAAAAAGCAAAGTTTTACCTTTAGAAGAAAGTGTAGAGTGGCCATCCCATATGGAAAAAGATCAATTTATTGAATCCCAAACCATATACTTTCAAGATTTGGAAGGCTTACATATCATAGATT
>Ga0114916_1001161_pt1 | contig 15532 bp, 12 predicted proteins | sample MalvirAntarct_66_FD_83501 | JGI IMG/M metagenome (GOLD analysis project Ga0114916, IMG submission 83501) | Marine viral communities from the Global Malaspina Expedition - Malaspina viral metaG Antarct_66 | ecosystem: Environmental > Aquatic > Marine > Oceanic | place: West Anvers Island... | reverse complement strand
TACAACTTAATCTGCATATGCCGAACTTAGAAATAGCCACTATTATTATCATTGCCGCGAATGTTCTTTTTTCCATCAAGGGATTTAATGATTTTAATTTTTTCGAAAAGTATAAGTTTAATATTGCGGGGATAAGACGAGGGGAACAAATACGGATGTTAACCTCAGGCTTCCTTCATGTTGATTTTTCTCATCTGTTTTTTAACATGTTTACTTTCTTTTTCTTTGCCCATGTTGTAATGAGGGCGGTAGGAGTAATTCAATTTGTGATAATATATGTGCTCAGCCTTTTGGTGGGAAACCTACTTTCGTATCTATTCCATAAAGACGAGTATCATTACAGTGCTGTTGGAGCAAGTGGAGCAGTAACGGGGATTCTATATAGCGCGATACTTATTGCACCGGAGATGGAGTTATATCTCTATTTTATACCCATTCCTATTCCTGCATGGATTTTTGGAATATTGTATTTGTTGTATTCCATTTATGGGATGAAAAGCAGACAAGGAAACATTGGACATGACGCGCATTTTGGAGGAGCTATTGCGGGATACATATTGACAATCGTTTTTTTGCCAAGTCTATTACTTACTAGCTTATGGCTTGTTGCGGCACTGGCAGTGCCAATTGTTATATTATTCATACTCTATAAATTGGGTAAAATTTAAAATTCATAAAATATGAAACAAGTAGTCACACTTTTATTGGTGCTTCTAAGCACAATTTTGGTTGCGCAAACACCCCCTCAACATACCATAGATGTTACAGGTATAGGTGTAGTGCATATAGTTCCGGATCATGTGACAGTAAGTGTTCGTGTTGAGAATACGGGTAAGGAGGCTAAGGCCGTAAAACAGTTAAATGACGCTACCATAAGTGAAGTTTTATCTTTTGTAAAGTCGATGAAGATTGATGATAAGGATATACAGACGGCATATATTAGTCTTAGTAAAAATTACGAGTATAATACCAAAACCTATAATTATGCTGCAAATCAGTCCATGAAGATAAAACTTCGAGACCTTAGTCAATATGAGAAACTATTGAATGGGTTATTGGAAAGTGGCGTTAACAGAATTGAGGGGGTTTCTTTTTCTTCTTCGGAAATAAAACAATTAGAATCACAAGCACGAAAGAATGCTATGTTAAGCGCTAAGATGAAAGCTACCGAATATGCGGGAGCGTTAGATCAAACTATTGGCAAGGCACTTTCCATCAGTGAATTTACTCAGGGTGCTACTTCACCACCCATGTATAAAATGGCCTTGATGATGGATGACAGGGCTTCAGGAGGTGATACTATTGCACCTGGAGAACTTGAAATTCGGGTTACCGTAAATGTGAGTTTCGCCTTAAATTAATTAGGGCGTAAGTAAGGAAGCGATTTTAGCCTCTAATGCAGGTCCTCGTAAATTTTTAGCAACAATCTTTCCTTCACTATCTAGCAAGAAAGTAGCAGGAATAGAACGCACTTTATACATCTGAGCCACTGGGTCTTGCCAAAACTTTAGATTGGAAACATGATACCAGTCCATGTTATCATCAGCAATAGCTTTTATCCAACGCTCCTTTTGCCCTGCACGATCAAGCGATACGCTGATAATGTTAAGGCCTTTATCATGAAATTTATTATATACGTTAACTACATTTGGGTTTTCACGTCGGCACGGCTTACACCAAGATGCCCAAAAATCTACCAGTGTATATTCTCCTAAGGCGTCGCTTAAAGAAAGCATTTCTCCTGTTGGTGTTGGCGCTGTAAATTCTGGCGCTTGGCCACCAACTTCAGATCCTTTCATGCCCTCAACACTTTGCTTGATAGATATCACCATAGGGTCTGAAGCAACCTCAGGACTAAATACAACTACCAATTGATCAGCTTCCGCGCCAGTAACCTCTTTGCGTTGTAGCATTTCAGAGAGCAACATAGCAGCAAAAAAAGAATTACCGTTTTCTTTAACGTAGGTTTTCTTGTAAAGCGTTTCTTGACCTACGAGTGCTAAATTTTCGTTTCTAATTTTAACAGCAAGCGCATTATCTTGTTTGCTTTGCGCAACTCTATAGCGCAGGTTATTTTCTTTTTGAGTTTTCGCAAAGGTCTTTATTCCATTCTTAAACGCATTATAATTATTGTTTTGGGCACTTCCACTAATGGTAGAAGAAGCCATGCTGTCCTTATAGATTGTAACTACTAAGTTTTCGTTTTCTGGGACATAAATCATGCTATTATCAAAACCTGTAACACGCAAATAATGAAGGCCCGTAGTTTCGCTTTTTGGATATGAGGCACTAAATACACCTTCTTTCACAAATATGGTGTCTAATGCGATGGGCTGATTGTTTACGAGTTTAAAAACTTGAATTTGGGTATTGTCACCAAAGCCAGCGGCAGATCCACTAAGTTCATAGGAATTGGTATCTTTTTCATCACAAGAGATGCAAAGTATACTGATGAATAGAACAAGAAGACGTTTCATATCGATTATATTTTTTGGAAAACAAAAATAACAAACCTTATACCCAAAAAAAAATTGCACGTATAAATATTTACTAAAATCTAAATTACATGTGCTTTCGTCCGTAATTTTCTGTATTTTTAAACGTCAAACCAAGCTCAAACTGAGTCATGAAAAAATTAGAGAAAGAGTTTCCATTGCAGATAAAAATTAGCTTTCAAAAGCTTTTCAATTCATACCGAACGATTTTGGATTCGGGAAATGAATTTGCTGCAGCAAGAGCAAAGAGTGTTTTGGAGATAGAAAGTAAGTATCCTATTTTGAGCGAAGGTTTGACAACCGAGGCCCAATTAAAAAAATATAAAAAACAAATAGATTTAATTCTAGAAGGAACTTTTTCTTCTGTTCTTCAAAAGAATGAAATTAAAACAGCGACAATCCCATTTCAAGAAATGGTCTTCCAATCTACTGAGCGTTATGATGCGATAATAAAAAATGCTGGTAAGGGCTATGAAACCCAGCTCATGAATTTCGATGACCATAATAGCTTTATTATGGGGTGCAGTATCATTTTGAACGCTTATTATGGCTTTAAGGCAGATTTTAGACGCCCATTTTTCTATCAAATTCCTGATGCTTCTGGGGATATAAGAAGTTATAAGGTGCTTTTTAACGCAGACTTTATTGAAGTTGTAAAGACTGACAGAGCCATTGATATTACTGAAGAAGACTATCTAGAATTGCTCGAAAATTTTGATAATGTGGATGTCTGGAAGGAAAAATTTCCTCCAGGGAGTTGGATTTCTAAGGGCTTCGTGATTGCTAGTATGTATGATGCTACCACTGATGTGGCTATTTCTCAGTTCAAAGAAAGTCTCTTACGTGATGAAATGAAAGATCAGAATTTTATCGATGAATTTCAATCCATCATTCAAACTATTTTTAACCTTCCTAACATCAAGGTGGGATATACCGTTTTCAATGAAGAGGATGCGAGTTTTGAGCGTGTTCCAGATGTTTTTAATATCAATAGCTACATCCTTAATAAAGAAAAAGGAGAGGCGTCTAGCGTGGCCCTATGTTCACATTCATATTCAGCGTTGTTCGAAAAACATGAATCGTATTGCGTCACAGATGTAAATAAATATAATACGCTTTATCCGAAAAACACATTATACAAAAAGTTACATAATCAAAACATACAAAGTGCAATCATTACCTCAATAATCACCGATGGTAAAGTTGCTGGTATATTGGAAATTGTTTCAGAAAATCCACATGATTTGAATACTGTCAATGCGAATAAATTAAAGGACATCATGCCCTTTTTGGAGGATTCGGTTAGGCGTTCGAATGAGAAAATTGCCAACGAACTTGAATTAATTATTCAGAATGAATGTACATCCATACATCCAAGTGTGCATTGGAAGTTTAAAAAGGAAGCAAAACGATTTCATCAAGCAGAAATGGAACGGGAGTCAACGTCATTTAGGGAGGTTACCTTTCAGAAGGTGTTTCCACTGTATGGGCAAATAGATATTAAAGGTTCTTCCGAAGCAAGAAATACGGCAACACAACAAGATCTAATTATAGAGCTTGAAATGGTGCAACAAATTATTTTTGGGATTAACGAAATTGAACCCTTACCAATTTATGAACAAATAGGTTTCCGAATAAGCACCTTTTTAGCTGAACTAAATGAACAACTGCAAGTTGATAGTGAAGTAAACGTTAAGCGTTTCTTGAAAAAAGAGATCCTTCCGTTGTTCAAGCATTTGAGAAAGAAGAATGGCACCTTGAGAAAACTGGTGGATGCATACTCCGATATCGTTGACGGCGAAAAAGGTATTGTATATAAAAATAGGCGAGGTTATGATGAGTCTGTCATGCTTATTAATAAGACCATGGCAGCTATTCTAGATGATAAACAGTATACGGCCCAACAAATGTACCCGCACTATTTTGAACGGTTTAAAACGGATGGGGTAGAGCACAGCTTGTACATTGGTGAATCCATTACAAAGGAAAAAAGTTTCAACAAAATTTATCTGTACAATTTGAGGTTGTGGCAATTACAAGCCATGTGTGAGATGGAAAATAGTTTCTATAAGCTAAAGGAAAACTTACCTATGCCATTGGATGTAGCGTCCATGATTTTGGTTTTTGGAAGTTCGCTATCACTTCGTTTTCGTCTAGACGAAAAACGATTTGATGTTGACGGAACATATAATGCGCGTTATGAAGTTGTTAAAAAACGTGTGGACAAAGCCAATATTAAAGGAACGAAAGAAAGAATTACCCAAGCCGGGAAGATTTCAATTATTTATTCTCAAAAGCAAGACGAAATTGAGTATTTAAAATACGTGAGATTCCTTCAGTTTAAAAAGCAACTAGGTGATGAGGTTGAAATTGTTGATTTAGATGATTTACAAGGTGTAACAGGTTTAAAAGCCATACGCGTTAATGTACTCTATAACAAAGGGAGTAAAGATAAATCATACTACACCTATAAGGACCTTATGGCAGAGCTTGATGCCTAGACATTAGTGCCGGCAAAATGAAAAGCAACAGCAAATGCAATTACTGAAATGATTATGCCAGCCATAAATATGGTATACGTCAATCTAAGTATGCTATATTTTTTCTGAAGTACCAATCCTAAAAAGTATAAATCTTTGGTCATAGACGAATAGATATAATCCTTGTCATTAAGCATTTCTTGCATTGCCCAATCAAATTCGGTTAGGCTCATTTTATGAAAATTTCCGAAGAATAATAAATTCACTTTTTTGTTGACTACATCCTCCTTGGTGAATTTTCCACTCGTCACGTTAGGTCGCGTAGCTAGTACGGATAGTATTATTGCTGTAACCGTGAATAGTAAAAATATCATCGTTGGAACTATCAAGTATGAATTGGATGGATTGTCAAGCTTTGGTATTAGATTAGAAAGCGCAATCGAGATGATAATAGCATTAACCGAAAGCAAAATATTGGCTTTAGTATCTGCGATATCACTTAATTTGATATGGTTCTTTAGCGTAATTCGAAAGACGCTTTGAATCGCTTTATCTGGATCATCAGCCTTAAGCTTTTGCTTCAGAACTAGCTCCTTCTTTTTTATTTTTTCTTTCTTGATTCGTTGCTTCTCGTCCATCATAAAATCTATATTTTTCTCTTTTTTGGTTTGCCAATTTTCCTTGGCGTAATCCGTGTAAAAGGTATGCGTAGTTTGTAGCATTTTGATATTCTCATTGAGCCATTGCGATTTGCTGTAAGAACATATTTTTTGCAACTTTAGCTCTTTTCGCAAAAACTCTGAGGCCTCTTGAAAATAATCTTTTGCAAAATGTGAAGCATCTGCATCTCTTATTATTTTCTCTAATTCGGTTGTTGGTGTGCTTGTTATTTTAGTGGCCAAAATACACGCAGTTACCTTTTCTATAATGTTCGCGTCCACTCCTTCAGAGCTAAGAAATTCAGTTGCTACTATTGCACTCGTTTTTTCATGATCTAAAGCACCTTCTATATACCCAACGTCGTGAAAAAAAGCGGCGAGCACTAAGATTTCATTATCTCCTTGATTCAAGCTACTGCCAGCTATAATCTCTTTGATGCTTTTAACTACTCTTCGAGTATGGGTCAAATTATGGTACAAGCAAGTTTCTGGTAACTTTTCTGCTAAAAGCTTTGTTACAAAGTCTGAAGTTTTGTCTATTAAATCTGACATATGGCTAAATTAAAACACCAAATTACTCAAAATTTTAGCGTCTGCATTTGATATGGTATAAAATAACGCTGTTCTTACAAGATTATTGGCAATAGGCTCATATGAATACGCTTTCATTTTACCATGCTTTTTTGGTTACAACAAGCCGAATTGGACATGGTTTATTCTGAAAAAAGTGTACCTTTAGTCGTCCCTAAATCCTTGTTAATTATGAATCGAAACCTAACAATTGCCATCCGCGCCGCACTCGATGCTGGTATCGAAATTTTAAAGGTTTATGCTACAGATTTTGAAGTTGAGTATAAGGGGGATGATTCACCTTTAACAATTGCAGACAAAAACGCTAGTGCGATTATAAATGGTTATTTAGAAAAACTTGATTTCCCTATTATTAGTGAAGAAACACTCAATGCAGATTATGAAGAAAGACGCCATTGGGATACCTGCTGGATTGTTGATCCCTTAGATGGTACCAAAGAGTTTGTTAATAGGAATGGAGATTTTACCGTAAATATTGCGTTGGTAGAAAATGGAAACCCAACGTTGGGTGTTATTTATGTTCCCGTTTCAAAAACCTTGTATTTTACTTCGGAAGACGGACAAACTGCAATGAAGGCAGTTGTTCCTTCGGAAGGTATTTCTGTCGCTAATGCAGTTGCAAGCGCAGTTGCAATAAAACCTTCAGATGCTAATCAAGAAGTTGTAAAAATTGTATGTAGCAGATCGTACCTAAACGATGACACAAAGCGTTTTATTTCCGAAGTTGAAAAAGAGAAGAATGTTGAAAGAGTGAGTAGAGGAAGTTCTCTCAAGTTTTGCATGGTTGCCGAAGGTGAGGCGCATATTTATCCTAGATATGCCCCAACGATGGAGTGGGATACTGCGGCTGGTCAAGCCATTTGCCAGGCGGTTGGACTGACAGTTATGGACATAACAACTGAAGAACCTTTAAGGTACAATAAAGAAAATTTACTAAACCCTTACTTTATAGTTTCATCGTAGATGTACAAGAAAGAATCGCGTATTCGAAGTATTCTTAAAGGGATTTCTTGGCGGATCATTGCAACCATGATGACGGTTATAATTACTGGTACTGTTCTGGAAAGTTTCAATGAAGTTGCTCTTTTTTTAGCGTTAACGGAGTTAATTGCTAAATTTACACGCTATCATTTCAATGAGCGCATATGGCTTAGGTTGCCATTAGGAAAGATTAGAAATTAAAAATATGCTAAATTAAAACGATAAATGCAGGAAAACGTTATTCCACATAATTTCAGCATTTCAAAAGAAGATCGAGAGGCAATTAAAGGGCACCGACCATTATTATTGTGGTTTACGGGCTTATCTGGTTCTGGTAAATCTACGATTGCTAATGCTGTTGAAAAAGCTTTGGTAACTAAGAAGGTACATACGTATACGCTTGATGGCGATAACGTTCGGAAGGGTCTCAATAATAATCTTAGTTTTTCACCCGAGGATCGAACAGAAAATATTAGAAGAATTGCCGAGCTAGCGAACTTAATGATTGAAGCTGGTCTTGTTGTACTTGCTGCCTTTGTTTCACCTTATAGAAAAGATAGAGAAGACATTCAAAACATCGTAGGTACTTCCAATTATGTTGAGATATTCATCAATACACCGCTATCAGCCTGTGAGGAACGCGATGTTAAAGGCTTATATGCCAAGGCAAGACGAGGTGAAATTTCCAATTTTACGGGGATTAGCGCACCGTACGAAGCGCCTCAAAGTCCTGAAATTGAAATAGATGCATCTATTGTTAGTGTTGCTGATGCAGTGGTTATCATTCTGAAACATATTGAAAATAAACTAAAAAATGGGTAAGTATTATTTAAACTACTTGGACGAATTAGAGTCTGAAGCCATCTACATATTACGAGAAGTTTGGGCGCAATTTGAAAACCCAGTAATACTCTTTTCAGGTGGAAAGGATTCCATTTTAGTGACTCATTTGGCCAGAAAAGCATTCTATCCATCGAAAATCCCGTTTCCGTTGATGCATGTTGATACAGGGCATAATTTTACTGAAACCATTCAGTTTAGAGATGATTTGACTGCGGAATTAGGGGCTCAACTTATTGTTTGTTCTGTTCAAGAATCAATAGATCAGGGACGTGTGGCAGAAGAACGCGGGAAGAATGCTACTCGAAATGTCTTGCAGATAACTACCCTATTGGACGCCATTGAATTGAACAAGGTAGACTGTGCCATTGGAGGTGGAAGAAGGGATGAAGAAAAAGCTAGGGCTAAAGAACGCTTCTTTTCACACCGAGATGATTTCGGACAATGGGACCCGAAAAATCAACGCCCAGAGCTTTGGAATATATTAAATGGAAAACACTTTGAAGGAGAACATTTCAGGGCGTTCCCAATTAGTAATTGGACTGAAATGGACGTTTGGAATTATATCATGCGTGAAAATATTAGTATTCCTTCGCTATACTTTGCGCATCAACGTGATGTTGTTTGGCGAAGTGACTCGTGGATACCAGTTTCAGAACATTTAAAACTGGAAGAAGGCGAAGAAATTGAATCAAAGAGAATTAGATTTAGAACCCTTGGGGATATCACTATCACCGGTGGTTTGGAAAGTGATGCAGATTCACTGGAGAAGATTGTTGCAGAAGTAGCGGCAATGAAACAGACCGAACGCGGGAATAGAACAGATGATAAGCGTAGCGAAAGTGCTATGGAAGACAGAAAAAGACAGGGTTATTTTTAAAATTTATAGAATCAAAGAAGTACCAAAAGCATGGCAATAGATAATAATCAATTATTAAGATTTACAACTACTGGAAGTGTTGACGATGGGAAAAGCACCCTTATTGGACGACTATTATACGATAGTAAAGCAATTTTCGAAGACCAATTACAAGCTGTTGAGAATACAAGTAAACGCAGAGGGCATGATGGAGTAGATTTGGCTCTGTTTACTGATGGACTGAGAGATGAACGAGAACAGGGTATTACCATTGATGTGGCCTATCGCTATTTCACCACGCCAAAAAGAAAATTCATCATTGCAGATGCGCCTGGGCATATTCAATATACGCGTAATATGGTGACCGGAGCCTCTACAGCAAACGTTGCCTTAGTTCTAATTGATGCTAGACATGGCGTAGTTGAGCAAACTAAACGTCATGCGTTCATTGCTTCACTTTTGCAGATTCCGCATCTTATAGTATGTATTAATAAAATGGATTTGGTTGCATATTCTCAGGAGATATATGAAGATATTATCAATCAATTTGAAGAATTCTCTTCAAAGCTATACACAAAGGATATCCGATTCCTACCAATTAGTGCCTTGGATGGCGATAATGTTGTGAATAGATCTACCAATATGGATTGGTTCCAAGGAGCCCCGCTATTAAATACTTTAGAACAGATACATATTAGTAGTGATCTAAATAAAATTGATGCTCGTTTTCCAGTGCAAACGGTATTACGTCCACAAAGCAAAGAGTTCGTAGATTATCGTGGTTATGCAGGGAGAGTAGCAAGTGGCATATTTAGACCAGGCGATGGCATAACTGTGATGCCTTCAGGATTCACATCTACTATTAAGAGTGTGGATACTTTTGAAGGTTCGCTGAAAGAAGCATTTGCACCTATGTCTGTTAGCATCACTTTGGAAGATGATATTGATATCAGTCGTGGGGACATGATTGTAAAGACAAATAACAAACCCGCGGCTCTTCAAGAGTTTGATGCCATGATTTGCTGGTTGAATAATGATGCGGCCAAACCACGTGCTAAATACACCATTATGCATACATCAAACGAACAAAAGGCAATGATTAAGAGTGTAGGTTATAAGATTGATATAAATACCTATTCACGAGAAACTGAGGATAAAGTTCTAAGGATGAATGATATTGGACGTGTAACACTGAGAACAACTCGACCATTGATGATTGATGAGTATCGAGATAATAGATTGACTGGAAGTTTTGTTTTAATTGATGATGCAACCCACGAAACGGTGGCTGCTGGAATGATTTTATAAAGTAGCCCTCGTGATAGGCTCACATAAGCATCTATTCAGTTTCATTAAAACTTAAAAGCCTGCGGGGAATTTCTCTAGAGATTGCCTTAGCTGAATTTTGTGGTCCTGATACCATCATCACAAAGAGTACCTTTAATGATAAGCCGGACCTGCCAAAGCCTTTGTTACTAAAGAAGCTCCTAATAATACTGTGGTTTATGGGAATTCCACATCAATAATTTGCTATAACGAATAAGGTATGAACTCAAAAATTTATCTTTCCTCTCCGCACATGGGTGGTACAGAACAAGACTTTGTCAAAGAAGCATTTGATGCAAATTGGATATCTCCTTTAGGTTCAAACGTGATAGGTTTTGAAGAATCATTAACTTCTTACTTGGGTGATAATCTTCATGTAGCCGCCTTGAGTTCTGGAACGGCGGCATTGCATCTAGCGCTAATTCTCCTAAAAGTTGGTCGTGGAGATGAAGTTATCTGTCAAAGCATGACATTTTCAGCTTCCGCAAATCCAATTGTATATCAAGGCGCTACCCCTGTATTTGTAGACAGCGAAGAAACTACTTGGAACATGTGTCCGATACATTTGGAAGTAGCAATTAAGGATCGTATTCAAAAAGGTAAGAAACCAAAGGCAATAATTGCTGTGCATTTGTATGGAATGCCGTTTCAAGTTGACAAGATTCAAGCCGTTTCCAAGAAGTATGATATTCCATTGGTTGAAGATAGTGCAGAGGCTTTGGGAAGCAGTTTCAAGGGTCAAAAATGTGGAACCTTTAGTGATTTTTCTATTCTTTCGTTTAACGGAAATAAAATAATAACGACATCCGGTGGGGGTGCCTTGGTTACTTCGGAAGAAAAACATAAAGACAAAGCTATTTTCCTCGCTACTCAGGCTCGAGATGATGCACCGCATTACGAGCATAGTGAGATAGGCTATAATTACAGGCTTAGTAATATTTGTGCAGGAATTGGAAGAGGCCAGATGGAAGTTTTAGACAAACATGTGGGTCTTCGAAGACGGATGCATCAGTTTTATCAGGACATTTTTATAGATAATCCGGCTGTTACTGTCTTTGCTGAAAGTTCGGACGATTATTTTTCCAATTTTTGGCTTTCGTGTATATTGGTTGATGCTAACATGGCTGGCTTTACCGCCACTCAAATCAGAGAAGCTTTGGCAGAAGATAATATAGAGTCAAGACCACTTTGGAAACCTATGCATTTACAGCCTATTTTTAAGGATGCACCATACTATGGGTCTACCATTTCTGAAACGTTATTCAAGACAGGTATTTGCTTGCCGTCTGGTTCTAATTTAACTGAAAATGAGCGACTAAGGATTACGGGTATTTTGAAAAACTTTGCTTAGATTATAAGTATATTTGTATTAAAATCCACAGATTTTGAGGTCCCTATTTTTTTTAAAAAAACGTTATACTGGAGACAATAGTATCCGATTACTCGACCAGCGATACCTACCGCGTTGGATTGTAGTTTTGATTGATACGTTTCTATGTTTAGTTTCAATGGGATTAGTATATTTAGTGCTCATTGATAGGCCCACAAACTTTCATGATGCTATCTCAGTGCCTTTGCAAGCACTAGCTATTATAGCGGTAAACATTACATACTTTTTCATTTTTAAAACCTACGCTGGTGTTATTAGGTATTCCACATTTAGGGACTTGGTAAAACTGACTTTTTCATCTTTGGCAACAGCAACCACCGTTATCCTTATCAATTTCGGAATCTTATTTTTCTACGCAGATAAGGTCTTTTTGACCACTTCGGTATTATTATATATGCTGCTTTCATTTGCTATCATGGTGCTCTTCAGAATAACGGTAAAAGAAAGTTATCAATATTTAAAGGTTACAGCGCCGGGGAACACGAAGAAACGTGTGGCAATTATTGGAACGGATGACCACATTATATCTATTGGAAAAGCGCTAACCACAGAGTCAAATCTTCCATATCAATTGGTCGCGTTTTTAACTAGTGAACAAATTGGTAAGCGTTTCGAAATTCTTGGAAAACCAGTTATTCCTGTGAAAGGATCTATTTCTGATGCATTGGACGAGCTTGATGTAGCGTGTGTTTTAATTGTAGCCCAATCTTTTAGCGGGAAAGAACGCAGTGAAATTGTGGAACAGTGCATAGAGCGCGGCAAACAGGTTTTAAATGTTCCTAGTCTAGAACAATGGAATAAAAAAGAAGACATCCGAAATCAGATAAAAGCAATTAAAATTGAGGACTTGTTAGAACGAAATCCTATTGAAATTGACGATGATACTATTCGGAACGACCTTCAGAATAAAACCATTTTAGTTACTGGAGGAGCAGGATCTATTGGGTGTGAGATTGTGAAGCAAATCGCTGGTTTCTCTCCGAAGCTCGTTGTGATAATAGATCAGGCAGAATCGGCCTTGCATGAGTTAGAGCTATACCTTCAATTAAATAACAAAGACTTAAAATTTATTACTGAACTAGCCGATATAAGAAATATGTACCGGATGCAATTGCTATGTGCTAAATATGATATAGATATTGTTTATCATGCTGCAGCGTACAAGCATGTACCTATCATTGAACGTAATCCACATGAAGCAATTTATGCGAATATTTTAGGGACGGTTAACTTAGCAGTGATTGCTGTAAATCAAGGAATTGACAAATTTGTAATGGTGTCAACAGATAAGGCTGTGAATCCAACAAGTGTGATGGGAGCGTCAAAACGCGCTGCTGAAATGTACGTACAGTCTTTGCAAAATGAGCATGGTGTTCAAACAAAATTTATCACCACACGCTTCGGGAATGTCCTAGGCTCTAGCGGTTCTGTGATTCCGATTTTCAGAAAACAAATTGCTCAGGGAGGTCCGGTTACTGTGACGCATCGTGATATTATCAGATATTTCATGACAATTCCTGAGGCCTGTCAACTGGTGTTACAAGCAGGAACAATGGGTAAGGGAGGTGAAATATATGTTTTTGATATGGGAGAACCTGTTAGAATCCTAGACCTTGCCGAAAGAATGGTTCGATTAGCTGGTTTAGAGCCTTATCAGGATATCGACATTAAGATTACTGGCTTGAGACCCGGTGAGAAGCTGTTCGAAGAATGTCTAAATGATAGCGCTACCCCTTTACCAACGCATAATGCCAAGATTATGATAAGTAAGGTGCCTGTAACAGAATTCTCTTTTGTAAAGGACAAGGTCAAAGCGATTATACGCGCAGCAACGAAACACAATGACGAACGCGTGGTAGGATTGCTTAAGGAACTAGTTCCGGAATACAAGAGTGAAAACTCTAAATTCACTTCATTGGATAGCTCCAACACAAAAATTATTGATACCTAGTTATCATTTTCATCACCATGATTATAGAGGTGCTACTATAGCCTTAACTATTGACAATCAAAATTTTATCTTTTCTAGCATTATGGATCCCTTGACTGGATCCCTTGACTAGACTAGTTGCTGGTGACGGGCTTACGTATAACCACCGTTTTTATGATGGGTTAGCCAATCAATTCAACTACTTTTGTTTTTCACACGGTTTATATGAGTACGTTAGTTCAAATATCGGTTGTACCAAGCAAAATTGAGGATACCTCATACATTTTAGAATTGGCACTTGAAAAGGCCAAATTAAGGAGTGGTTCTATTTCAGATTGGCGCATTCGTAAACGCTCTATTGATGCAAGAAGAGACCCTGTTAAATTAAATCTTCAGATAGAAATCTGGGGAAAAGAGGAAAGGCGGGAACAAATACCTGTATTTGTACCAACAAATGTTTCCGAAGCAAAAGAAATTACGATTATTGGTTCTGGTCCAGCAGGCCTATATGCTGCTTTAAGGGCAGTGGAGGCTGGGTTTAAACCTATATTGTTTGAGCGAGGGAAAGATGTTCGAACACGCAGAAGAGACCTAGCAGCTATTCATAAAGAGCATATAGTAAATCCAGAATCTAATTATTGCTTTGGTGAGGGTGGTGCTGGGACTTATTCCGACGGTAAATTATATACACGTTCAAAAAAGCGCGGTAATGTGCTTAAAGCGCTGGAGTGGTTTGTGCATTTTGGTGCTTCAGAAGATATACTGGTAGACGCACATCCACATATTGGCACGAATAAATTGCCGAAAATTATAAGCAGTATGCGTGAGGCCATTATTGAAGCAGGAGGGGAGGTTCATTTTGAAAGTAAACTAACCAATCTTAAGCTAGAAAATGGAACCATGAACGCTATTGAAATTAATGGACATCAATGGCATTCGTGCACAGATTTAATTTTAGCCACGGGTCATTCTGCTAGAGATATATTTTATCTACTACATGAGCACAATATAAAAATAGAGGCGAAACCTTTTGCTATTGGGGTGCGCGTGGAGCATCAGCAAGAGTTGATTGACTTTATACAGTATCACGGTGATTGCGACAATGAATATTTACCACCAGCATCTTATGCTTTGGTGGAGCAAGTAGGCGATAAGGGGGTGTATTCGTTTTGCATGTGCCCCGGTGGAATTATTGCTCCTTGTGCCACTGCTGAAGAAGAAGTTGTTACTAATGGATGGAGTCCGAGCAAGCGAAACAATCCTTTTGCTAATTCAGGTATTGTTGTGAGTGTGGAACCAAAAGATCTTCCAAATTTTAATGAAGATGATCCATTTGTATGCTTGGATTTTCAGAAACAAGTGGAACGAAGTTGTTGGGAAGCGGCGGGAAAAACACAGCGTGTTCCAGCACAACGTATGATTGATTTTGTTGAAGGGAAGAAATCGATTGATTTTCCGAAAACCTCCTATCAACCTGGAATTTCATCTGTTGATTTAAATGAAGTGTTGCCAAAACAAATTACCAAGCGACTGAAGAAAGCCTTTGTTTCCTTCGGAAAGAAAATGAAAGGCTATTACACTAATGAAGCCGTACTGCACGCGCCCGAAAGTAGAACATCTTCTCCAATTTCTATTCCTCGGAATCCCGAATCCTTAGAACATATTGATGTTAAAGGACTCTATCCCTGTGGCGAAGGAGCTGGTTATGCAGGTGGAATCATTTCAGCTGCTATTGACGGAATTAATTGTGTTGATGCGATTTCTAAAAAACATTCCAATCCTCTGGAGACTAGCAGAAACGAGACGGTTTAAGTTTTATGTAATTTTTATGAATTAAAATTAGTTGGATATTGCTTTTGCGCAGTAGCTTTGCGAAACACTAAATCAAAATTTTGGTTCAAGAGATCATTTTTACAATTTTATGGAGCCTTTCACCCTTCGGTGAGGCAAAGGTTGGTATTCCTTACGGAATGGTCAAAGG
>Ga0114916_1001160_pt1 | contig 15544 bp, 18 predicted proteins | sample MalvirAntarct_66_FD_83501 | JGI IMG/M metagenome (GOLD analysis project Ga0114916, IMG submission 83501) | Marine viral communities from the Global Malaspina Expedition - Malaspina viral metaG Antarct_66 | ecosystem: Environmental > Aquatic > Marine > Oceanic | place: West Anvers Island... | reverse complement strand
CCTGCAGGACCGCTCGTACTACGAGGCGATGATGACGATGGCGCTCGGCGGGCACGTCTCGGAAGAGACCGTGTTTGGCGAGATGACCACCGGCGCCCACGACGACATCGGCAAGGTGACGTCGATCGCCCGCAACATGGTCACGCAGTGGGGCATGTCGTCTCGCCTCGGCCCGCGGACCTTCGGCAAGCGTCAGTCCATGGTCTTCCTGGGGCGCGACATCTCTGAGGAGCGCGACTACTCGGAGCGCACCGCCGAGGAGATCGACGAGGAAGTCCGGCGCATCATCGACGACGCGCACGCACGCTGCCGCGCCGTCATCCTCGAGCACCGCGACAGCCTGGACGCCCTCGCGCAGCGTTTGATCGAGGTCGAGACGGTCGAGGGGGACGACCTCCTCGCGCTCCTCGGCCCCGCTGAGGGCCGGCCGCTCCCGGGTGACCTTCCCGCGCCGCCGCAGCCGAACGTGACCGCGGAGCCCCCGAGGGCCCCGGACGCCGAGTCGGACGAGGAAGAGGCGCCGCAGGGCCGACCCGGACTGGCCTGGGGCCAGGGCGGGTCCAGCAGCGAGTAGTCTCAGCTGGTTCGCCAGTAGTGACGTGAGTTCACGAGCAGGGCCCCGCGATGCGGGGCCCTGCTCCGTCTGACAGATCGAGCGGCACGGTTCCTCAACCATCGAGTGCGGAAGGAACCATAGCGTCCGGCTATGCAAGTCCCGCTCGGCGCGTTCTGGACTGCGGTGCTCTACGGCGCCTTCCTGGCCGCGTCGCTCGTCATCGGTGCCCTTATCGCTGCGGGCGTCCGCCTACCGCGCCGGGTCATCGGGAGCAGTCTCGCGTTCGCGTCGGGGGCTCTGATCTCTGCGATCGCGCTCGAACTCATCTTCGTGCCGTACACGCAGGTTGGCGTCATCCCAGTGCTCGCCGGCGCCGCGGCGGGCGCGGTCGTCTTCGCTGTGATCGACCTCATCCTCGATCACACCATCGGACGAGGCGGGTGGGGGATCGTGCTGGAGCAGACCACCGAGGGCGTCCCGGAGAGCCTCGCCGTCGGAGCGACGGCCGGCACCGCTGGATTTGGCCTGTTCGCCGCCATCTTCATCTCGAACATCCCCGAGGCAATGAGTGGCGGCTTCGACCTCATCAAGCAGCGCCCACGGAAGCAGATGGTGCTCGCGTGGACGGCGACCGGCGCCGCGTTGTTTTCAGCCGCCCTGGCCGGCTACGCAATGGGGCGCTTCGTCGGGGAGGGGCCAACCTCCGTGCTCCACGCAGCCGCCGGTGGGGCCGCGCTGGCTGGAGTGTCGAGCGAGATGATGCCTGAGGCTTACACAGACGCCGGCCTCGGCGTCACGCTGGCCACCGTCGCAGGGTTCCTCGTCGCCTTCGGGCTGTTCACCCTCTCGTACGAGCCCAGCCGCGGCTGAGGCTGCCATTCGAGCACGCGGCGCTACACGTCGATGGTCGAGACGCGGTGCTCGGCGGCAGCGCCGGCATCACCCTCAGCCTGCGCCTCGGCGGCCTCGCGGGCCCGGATGGACCGGATGCGGCGCTGCATCGCCTCCCGCATGATGAGGAACCACGCCGTCGCGGCCAAGGCAAGACCGATGCGAAGCGCCGGGTGCTGCTCGAGCTTGCCGTCCTCGTCGAGGACGGCCGTCCCGAGCAGGAAGCCTCCACCGACCCAGACTGAGTTGGCGATGATCGCACCCGCGTAGTCCAGCGGGAGCCAGATCCGCAGGGGGATCCTGAGGGCGCCCGAGCCAAAGGGACCGACGGCTCGGGTCATGTTGTGCAGGTGATAGAAGGGAATCAACCACCTCGCGCGGCCATCCATCAACTGGGCGCCCAGGCGAAGTGAGGGGCCGAGTCGGGTGTGCTGCAAGCGCTCACCGCCCCAGCGTCCGGCGACGTACGAGATCGTGTCGCCGATGACCGTACCTAGTGCCGCGACCACGAAGACCAGCCAGACGCTGGCATCCCCCTGCGAGGCCGCAGCACCGCCCAGGAACATCATCAGGACGCCCGGGAAGATGACACCAAGGCCAATCGTGGCCTCGGCGAGCGCGGAGAAGAAGACGATCGGCGTGCCGAAGCGTGCGAATAGGTCGTTGATCGCGACGAAGACGACGTCCGTCACCCAGTTCAGGAAGTCGTACGGCGCGGTGATGACGTCGAAGGGGTCCAGGGAGTGCTCCAGGATCGTGGTGTGCGATAATGATAATCGCCCGAAGCCGCTGAGGCGTTTCGACTCAGTGAGGGTTCGCGCGTGTTCGGGCCATGGCCCCACCCGTTGATCATGAAACCGGCGCTCCGTAGACTCGAACGTCTGACTAACGCGACCAACGCGCAGCGCGCCCACCCCACTTCGGGAGCCCTACTCGGGAGCAACCATGTTCGCCATCATCCGCACCGGCGGTAAGCAGTACCGCGTCCAAGAGGGCGACCACATCAACGTCGAGCTCCTCGATGTCGAGGAAGGTGCCGAGTTCACCTTCGACGACGTCCTCCTCGTGGGGAACGACGCCGACACGACCGTGGGCTCGCCCACGGTGGCAGGCGCCTCGGTCAGCGCGCGCGTGGAGAAGCAGACGCGCGGCCCGAAGGTGACCTTCTTCGAGTTCAAGAACAAGACGCGCCAGAGCCGCAAGAAGGGCCACCGTCAGCACGAGACGCGAGTGGTCATCACCGGCATCAGCGCGAAGTAACGCCGCACTCCTCGAGGGCTCGACAAGAGCCTCCAGGACAGCGCAGGACAGGACGGAAACGCCATGGCTCACAAGAAGTCCGGCGGTTCGACGAAGAACGGTCGCGAGTCTGCAGCTCAGCGACTGGGCGTGAAGCGATACGACGGTCAGGTCGTGACCGCCGGTTCGATCATCGTCCGCCAGCGCGGCACGCGGATGCACCCCGGCGTGAACGTGGGCCTCGGCAAGGACCACACGCTGTGGGCTAAGATCGATGGTGTCGTCCGGTTCTCGCCGTACGCCAAGGGCCGTCGCAAGCAGGTTTCGATCGAGCCGGTTGAGGCGTAGCTAACAGCAGCTTCGCCCATTCGACTCAGAAGGCAGACAAGATGAAGACCGACATCCACCCCGAGTACCAGACCGCCACCATCACCTGTTCGTGTGGCAACTCGTGGGAGACCCGCTCCACCAAGCCGACGATGAGCGTCGACGTGTGCGCCGCCTGCCACCCGTTCTTCACGGGCGAGCAGCGCATCGTGGACACCGCCGGCCGCGTCGAGCGCTTCCGCCGCCGCTACACCCGCACGGGTGGCGAGAGCTAACCGCTCGCACACGAGACGAAGTCCAACAGGGCGGCATCCGGGCCGCCCCTGTTGCGTATGGGGCCCCGCGGCACTCCAGGCTCGTGCGGTACCGCTGGCCCACGTACGCTGAGGCGGTGAGCAGCGCGCACTCGTCCCCCAGTCCAACCTACGGCGGCCAGGCGGTCATCGAGGGCGTCATGATCCGCGGATCGCGCTCCATGGCCGTCGCCGTCCGCGACCCAGAGGGCGAGATCCTGGTGCGGTCCGAGCCGCTCACGGGGCCGCTCTACGTCGGACTGCTCCGGCGCGTCCCGTTCATCCGCGGCGTGCTCATCCTCGCGGAGACGTTCACCCTCGGTGGGCGCGCGCTGACGTGGTCGTCGGCCATCGCAGCCGGCGAGCTGGACGAACACGGCGAGGCGAAGAAGCTGACGTTCTTCGAGACGGCGTTCCTGACCCTCACGATGATGTTCGCGCTCGCGATCTTCTTCGCCGGGCCCGTGCTGGCGACGGCCTGGCTCGATGCACACCTCGACCAGTGGATCGTCCTCTCGATCGAGGGCGGCATCCGCATCGGGCTGCTGCTCGGCTACATCTGGCTCATCGGACGGTCGGACGATGTGCGGCGCGTGTTCCAGTACCACGGGGCGGAGCACATGACGATCGCGGCGTACGAGGATGGCCGCGACCTCACGGTGCCCGCCGTCCGACGCTACCCGAAGGAGCACCCGCGATGCGGGACATCCTTCCTGCTCACCGTGGCACTCGTGTCGATCGTCGTGTTCGCGTTCGCCGGAACCGATCCGCTCTGGTGGCGCATCGCATCGAGGCTGGTGCTCATCCCCCTCGTCGCGGCCGTGGCGTACGAGGCGATCCGGTTCGCCGGGTTCCACCAGCGCTGGCCGGTGGTGCGCCTGCTGTTCGCCGGCAACCTCGCCCTGCAGCTGCTGACCACGCGGCCCCCGGACGACGAGCACATCCAGGTGGCGATCCGCGCCTTCGAGGAAGCGCGCGCCGTCGAGTTGCGCCTGTAGCCGTCCGTCTCCCTGCCGTATAGATTGCGACGACCGGCTATAATCTTGAGTAAGTCACTCAACAACTTCCTCATCCGCTAGGAGTCCGATGATGGCGGCTTCATCCAGTCCCCACTCGGCGCCCTCTACCCCACGCGTCGACCGCAACACGCTCCGGACGAACCAGGCGTTCATCGTGGGCTTCACGGTGATGGCCTTCGTCCTCGGCGACGAGGTCGGCCGCTGGCTGATCCTCGGCACGGGACTCGTCATGTTCCTCGGCACGTTCGACGAGCGACTCGCGCTGTTCAAGCAGGTGCACCGCCGCATCCTGAAGCCGGCGGGAATCCTCGGCGCGGACGTGAAGATCGAGGATCCCATGCCGCACCAATTCGCTCAGGCGATGGGCTCGGTGTTCCTCTTTGCGGCGTTTGCAGCCGTCGCAGCGGGCGCCCTCGCCGTCGGCTGGGTGCTGACGTTCATCGTCGCGGCGCTTGCGCTGCTGAACCTCACCGTGCAGTTCTGCGCGGGCTGCTTCGTCTACTTCCAGCTCGACCGCCGAGGGCTGCTGCCCTCCTCGATCGCCAGCACACGCGCTGCCGGCTAGCTAGAGACCACCATCGTGCTCGAACGTCTGCTCATCGCTGGGGCCATCCTCGCCGTCGTCCTCGTCGCCATCGCCGCCGGGCGACGGTGTTACGCGTGGCGCAACGCGCGCATCGAGGCGCGCCTGCGCGAGGACACATCGACATCGAGCGATGCGAGCGACGGTCCGAGGATCGTCTACTTCACGACGCAGACCTGTGTCGTCTGCAAGGCACAGCAGGAGCCCGCGATCACCGCCGTCCTCCAGCGGATGGGGAGCACACTCCGCATCGAGCGCCACGACGCCGTCGAGGAACGAGCACTGGCCGACCGCTATGGCGTGCTCACGGTGCCGACGACGGCGGTCTACAACGGCGCGGGGGAACTCGTGACCGTAAACCGCGGCTTTGCTCCCGCTGCCCTGCTGCTCTCACAACTGCAAGGCGAGTCACCCTCGTTCGAGGGTGGCTCAGCGATGCACTCCGAACCCATCAACTGAACGACACGCCCACTCCAGACTAGGATCCTCGCCATGAAGGTGACCGTACTGTCCGGCGGGGTGGGCGCTGCGCGCTTCCTCGAGGGTCTCTCGCGCACAATCGAGCCGGCCTCGATCACCGCTGTGTGCAACGTCTCCGACGACCTCACGTGGCATGGCCTCCACGTCTCGCCCGACCTCGACACGCTCATGTACACGCTCGCCGGGCTCGAGGGCGAACAGGGGTGGGGTGTCCGCGGTGACACGCAGACCACGCTCGAACGCCTCCGCGAGATCGGCGACGAGGAGTGGTTCTCGATCGGGGATCGCGACCTCGCGACGCACCTCTACCGCACGGGCCGGCTGCGCGCCGGCAACACGCTCACCGAGGTGACGCAGGCGCTGATGTCCTCGCACGGCGTGAAGGTGAACGTGCTCCCGGTCACCGATGAGCCCCACCCCACCATCGTCCGTACCGCCGAGGGCGACCTGGCGTTCCAGGACTACTTCGTGCGGCTCCGGGGCGCCGTGCCGGTCACGGGCTTCGAGTTCCCCGGCCGCGATGCACGCCCCGCCCCGGGCGTGCTGCGAGCCATCGGCGAGGCGGACCTCACCGTGATCGCGCCGAGCAACCCGTTCGTCTCGATCACGCCGATGCTCGTCGTGCAGGGAGTGAGGCAGACACTCGCCCGCATGCCCGGCAAGCGCATCGCCGTCTCGCCGATCGTCGCGGGGGCCGCGATCAAGGGCCCGGCGGCCACCATGCTCGAGTCGCTGGGCTACGAGGTCTCGGCGACCGCCGTCGCAAAGCTCTACCAGGGGCTGATCGATCTCTTCGTGGTCGATACCGCAGATGAGGCGCTCCTCCCCGAGATCCGTGCCCTCGGCATGGATGCGGTCGCGACCGACACAATGATGACCGGTTCCGAGGGACGCGCCCGCGTCGCGCGGAACGTCCTCGCCGCCGCAGGCTTCGGGGAGTCCGTGGCGTGACCGCCCCCCTCGGCGCCGACTTTGTCGTGATCACAGCGGTGAAGGACGCGGGGATGGCGAAGAGCCGCCTCGGCCCAGACCTCGACGCGGGCACGCGCCGCTCGCTCGTCATCGCGATGGTGGACGACCTGCTCTCGACCGTCCGCGAGGTCTGGCAGGGCCGCGTCGTCGTCGTGAGCCCGGACCCCGTCTACGACGCCATCGCCCACGAGCACGGCGCCACCGTGATCCGCGACAACGGCACCGGCTACAACGAGGCCATTACGCTCGCCCTCGACGCTGTCCGAGGGGCGGCTGCGGCCCTCGTCCTGCCGGGTGACCTCCCCCACGCCGATGTAAACGCCGTGGCGACCCTCCTGAACGCGCTGACGGAGCCGGGCGTCACCATCGTGGCCGCCGAGGACGGCGGCACGCTCGCCCTCGGCCTGACGCCCCCCGACGTGATCGCCCCCGCCTTCGGCCCGCAGTCGGCGCTGGCGCATGCCTCGGCCGCGGCCTCTGCCGGGGTGCGCGCCACGATGCGCCAGTTCCCGGGCCTCACGCACGACGTTGACACGCTCGAGGACCTCGCACGCGTGTGGGACCGCGTCGGCGAGGCGACGACCGCCCTGCTGGAGCACCTCCCGATCGCCGTCCCACCCGTCAGGAGCGCACCCCGTGAGTGACACGCACATCGAGGGCCAGACGACCGCCGACGTCGTCGTGAACGCGATCCGCTCGCGCCGCTCCATCCGAGGGCTCACCGATCCGCCGCTCTCCGCGGAGGAGGTCGAGCACCTCGTCAGCCTCGCCTGCACCGCACCCGCCCCGCACCACACGCAGCCGTGGCGCTTCGTCGAGGTCAGCCAGCCGCGGCGCGCAGCCCTCGCGACGGCGATGGGCGAGGCATGGCGCGCCGACCTGGAGCACGACGGCGTGCCGCACGCGCAGCAGGAGAACGCCCTCGCGCGCTCCCGCCGCCAGATCGAGTCCGCCCCCACCCTGCTGCTCGGCTGCCTCGTCGCGGACGGCCTGCGCGTCTACGAGGACGACCGACGGGCACGCGCCGAGTGGGGCCTCGCGCAGCACTCGTTCGGCGCGGCGCTCCAGAACATCCTGCTCACGGCCTCATCGAGCGGGCTCGCGGCGTTCTGGATCTCGGCACCGCTGTACGCGCAGGACGCCGTCCGTAGCGCGCTCGACCTCGACGCGTCGTGGCAGCCGCAGGCGTTCGTCGCGCTCGGCCGCCCGGCTGCGGATTATGTCCCGTTCGACCGCCCCACTCCCGACCTCGGAGTGCACTTCACCCGGCGGTAGCGCTCCGGTCCTGGGCGCGGGCGCTCGGCGGGCTCGCACTTCGACAGGCTCAATGTGAGCGGGTGTTGAAGCGGTCGCGCTCGACGGATCAGGCCGGTTCCGGATTCAGACAGCCGAGTTGAGGTTCTCGCTTGCCCTTGCGGGCAGCTCTCTCGCGAGCACGCCTCGAAACCACCCGCTCACACTGAGCCTATCGAAGTGGGAGCCGTCGGGATACCGTCAGTCGTACAGCGTCGCTCAGTCCGCCAGCTCCAGCATCGGCGGGAACTCAGACAACGACCGCACGAGGGCGGACGCTGGGAGCGGGACGCTCGCCTCGCTGCCGTCCCGATCGAGGAGCACGCCCGCGATCCCCGCAGCCACCGCCGGCTCGACGTCATTGTCTAGGCGGTCGCCGATCACCACGGAGCGTGAGGCCTCGGCCTTGGCGTGATGGAGGGCGAGTTCGAAGAAGCGCGGGTGCGGCTTTGCCACACCGGCCTGCTCGGCGGTGAAGGTGTAGTGCAGGAGGTCGAACACCGGCGTCCGCATCAGGGCTGCGTTGCCGTTCGTCGCGGCGATGAGGGTGAAGCCCCGGTCGCGGAGCGTCCGCAGGGCATCCACGACATCCTCGTAGGGCTCAAGGGCGGCATCGCGCGCCTCGAAGAACCGGCGCGTCGTCTCCAGGACCGCCAGTTCGTCCTCGATGCCGCGCTCGCGCAGCACCTGGCGGAAGGACTGCGTCCGCACCTCGGAGAGCGTGCCACGGAACGAGGCAGCGACGCGTCCCCGCGCCTCCTCGAGCATGCGGGGCGTCACGATGCGGTCGGTGCGCTCGGAGAGGTACTCAGCCGCCGCGAGAAGCCCGACGCCCAGCGATGCGCGGAAGTCGACGAGGGTGCCGTCGACGTCGAAGAAGACATGGGAGACGCGGAACGGCGGGCCGGCCATCGGTGCTCTCTCGCTGCCTTCTCGATGCGCTCTCGGACGCCCCGCTCGATCCTCGGGCGCTACGGGTCGAGGTTGACCAGCTCGCCGGTCTCAAGGTCGAGGCGGCGGTAGTAGCAGTTGCGCGGCTCGCCGGCCTCGTTCTTGGTGTGGCAGATCCCGCCGTGGCGCGGCCGCACGATGTAGACCAGCGAGTTCTGCTCGCAGTTCACGCGGACCTCGAGGAGGTCGAACGTCTCGCCAGAGGTCTTGCCCTTCTCCCACAGCTCGTTGCGAGACGTGCTCCAGAAGACAGCGGAGCGCGTCTCGATCGCCTTCGCCAGCGCCTGGTCGTTCACGTACGCGACGAGGATGACCTCCTGCGTGTCGGCGTTCTGGACGGCACAGGGGATGACGTGGGAGTCGCCCACCTTCGCCAGTTTCTCGAAGTCGAGCGTGAGGGCAGCGCCCTCCTCAAGGGTGTTGGTGTCGGGCATGTTCACTCCATCATCTGGCAAGGTCATGTGGCGAGGCGGCGGGCCTCGGAACTCAAGCCGATGCTGGCGCCTCGATGGGCCGCATCGGGACACCTCGGTCGGTGAGGTACTGCTTCAGGGTGGGGATGTCGTACTTGCCGAAGTGGAAGATCGACGCCGCCAGCACGGCATCGGCGCCGCCCTCGGTGAAGGCGTCATACAGGTGCTCGGGCGTGCCCGCACCGCCCGAGGCGATGATCGGCACTTCGACCACGTCTGAGATCGCGCGCAGCAGGCCGAGGTCGTAGCCGTCCTGGTGCCCGTCGGTGTCCATCGACGTCACGAGGAGCTCACCAGCCCCGCGCTCGGTCGCCTCGCGCGCCCACTGCACCACGTCGATGCCGGTCGCGGTGCGGCCACCGTGGAGGTAGACCTCCCACTTCTCGGCGCCCACACGCTTCGCGTCGATCGCGACGACGATGCACTGCGAGCCGAAGCCCTTCGCGCCTTCCTCGATCAGTTCGGGGCGCTGCACGGCTGCGGTGTTCATCGACACCTTGTCCGCGCCGGATTCCAGCATGAGGCGCACGTCCTGCGCCGTGCGGACGCCTCCGCCCACCGTGAGCGGAATGAAGACCTGGTCTGCGGTGTTCCGGATCATGTCGTACACGCTCGTGCGAGCGTCCGAGGATGCCGTGATGTCGAGGAAGACGAGCTCGTCCGCGCCCTGCTGGTCGTACTGCGCCGCGAGCTCGACCGGGTCACCGGCGTCGCGCAGTTCGACGAAGGAGACGCCCTTCACGACGCGGCCCTCGGCGACGTCGAAGCAGGGGATGATCCGGCGGGTCAGCATGAGGCGATCCGTGGGGTGGGGGCGGCCCCGAACAGCGCAGCCAGCCGTGCTAGACGGCTGCGGCGGAGAGGGCCTCGGGCAACTTGATATCCCCAGTGTAGAGCGCGCGTCCGACAATCGCTCCCTCGACGCCGCAGTCGGAGAGGCGCTGGATGTCCTCCACGCTGCCGACGCCGCCGGCTGCGATGACCTTGACGGAGGACGACGAGGTAAGCCGCTCGTACATCTGGAAGTTCGGGCCGTCCGTCACGCCATCGCGGAGGATGTCGGTGTAGACGATGCGCTCGACCCCCTGGGAGGCGAGGCGCTCGATGAGCTGCAGCGCGTCGAGGTCGGTTGCCTCGGTCCAGCCCTGGAGGCTGACTTTGCCCTCGCGCGCGTCGACCGAGACGATCAGGCGGTCGTGGGCGATCGCGATCGCTTCGCGGAGGAACGCCGGGTCCTTCACCGCACCGGTGCCGATGACCACGCGGTTGACGCCCTCGTCGAGCATCTCGCGCACCATCTCGACGCTACGGATACCGCCCGAGGTCTGCACGGCGCAGTTCACGGAATCGACGATCTTCGAGACGACGCCGGCATTGACGCGCTCACCGCTCTTCGCGCCGTCCAGGTCCACCACGTGGATGCGGCGCGCACCCTGCGACGCCCACCGGATCGCCATCGCGACCGGGTCTTCGCCGAACACAGTCTCGCGGGAGTAGTCGCCCTGCGCGAGCCGCACGCAACGGCCGCCCAGGATGTCGATTGCCGGAATGATCTCCACGAAGCCAGTCCCCTCTCGAGCTAGAGCGCCCTAGCCCCCGCGGGCGCCGTTGAAAGCCCCCGCGGGCGCAATCGAACCTCGCTCTTTCGCGAGGCGTAGGAAGTTCGCGTACAACTGCAGACCCCACCGGGAGGACTTCTCCGGGTGGAACTGCGTCGCGACTACGTTTCCCCGCCCCACCACCGACGGGAACGTCACCCCGTCATAGTCGGTCTCGCCGAGGACGACTGAATCGTCCGAGGGCGCGGGGTGGTAGGAGTGCACGAAGTAGAAGTAAGAGTTGTCAGGAATGCCCTCGAACACCGGGTGCTCACCTCGGAGTTGCACGGTGTTCCAGCCCATGTGCGGCACCGTCATGCCCGAGGGGAAGCGCGTGATCTTGCCCGGCAGCACGCCGAGGCAGTCGTGGCGTCCACCTTCCTCGGAGTAGTCGAACAAGGCCTGTTGGCCCATGCAGACGCCGAGGAACGGGCGGTCGGAGGCGATGTACTCGAGGATCGGCTCGACGAGACCGCCGTTGCGGAGGTTCATCATCGTGTCCTCGGCAGCGCCGACGCCGGGGACGATGAGCGCCTTCGCGGCCAGGATGTCCTGAGCGCGGGCGGAGACGGTCGCCTCGACGCCAGCGTGGACAACGGCGCGCGCGACACTACGCAGATTGCCCGCGCCGTAGTCAACGATGACGACATCCATGCTGCCCACCTGAGGATTGTTGCTGGTACACCCAGTGTACCGCTCGACTCACTAAGAGCCTGACGTGCTCGTGTTGCCTCAAGGTGAACGATCCGCAAGACGGATCGCACAGCCACGAGGTGCCACTTCCGCGCGAGGCTCACACGCCCCGCTTTTATACTCACCCCATGACGGAGACCGCCCGATGACCGACACAGAGACGCAGGCCGAGTCTCAGGAACAGGCCTCCGAGGTAGGTCACGAGTTCGAGGCAGCGCGCGAGCGCGTCGACGAACTGCGGACGCAGATCCGCTACCACGACTACCGGTACTACACGCTCGCGGAGCCCGAGATCGGTGACTCGCAGTACGACGCGCTCATGCGTGAACTGCGCACGCTCGAGGAAACCCACCCCGAACTCATCAGCCCGGACTCGCCCACGCAGCGCGTCGCCGGCGAGCCCGCCGCGGGCTTCGCGGTCGTCGAGCACCGCGAGCCGATGCTCTCGCTCTCGAACGTCTTCGACCGCGACGAGCTGATGGCGTGGCAGAAGCGGATGGTCCGCCTCGTGGAGCGCGAGGACTTCCGGTATGTCTGCGAGCCAAAGATCGATGGCCTCGCCATCTCCCTCGTCTACCGTGGCGGGCGCTTCGAGTACGGCGCGACACGCGGCGACGGCCTCCGAGGCGAGGACATCACCAGCAACCTCCGCACCATCCGCTCGATTCCCCTCGTGCTGAACGGCGATCCCTCGACGCTGCCGCCCGCCTTCGAGGTCCGCGGTGAGGTCTACCTCTCGAAGGAGGAGTTCCGCCGTCTGAACGAGCAACGCGCCGAGGCCGGCGAGCAGCTCTACATGAACCCGCGAAACACGGCGGCAGGCTCCCTCCGCCAGCTCGACCCGAAGATCACGGCCAGTCGCCGCCTCGACCTGTTCGTCTACCAGCTTGGCTGGGTCGAGGGCGAGCGGCCGGTCGCCAGCCACTCGGAGGCGATCGCGTGGCTGAAGTCGCTCGGCTTCCCGACAAATCCGCTCACCGAGACGCTTGAGGGCGTCGAGCGAGTCGCGGAGTTCTGCGAGAACTGGGTCGAGCGCCGTGACGCGCTCGACTATGAGATCGATGGCGTCGTGATCAAGGTGGACGACCTCGCGACGCAGCGCGCCCTCGGCGTCGTCGGGCGTGAACCGCGCTGGGCCACAGCATGGAAGTTCCCGGCGGAGCAGGCCGTGACCCGGCTGAGAGACATCCAGGTGTCCGTCGGCCGTACGGGCGTGTTGACGCCGTTCGCGGCACTCGAGCCGGTCTTTGTCGGCGGCGTCACGGTCTCGATGGCGACGCTGCACAACCTCGACCACATCCACGAGCTCGACATCCGTGCCGGCGACGACGTCATCGTGCAGCGCGCCGGCGACGTGATCCCGCAGGTGGTCGGGCCGGTGCTCTCCCAGCGGAAGGGGCGCGACCTCGAACCGTTCGAGATGCCCTCGGAGTGTCCCGTCTGCGGCACTCCGGTCGCGCACGACGAGGGCGACGCGGCCTACTACTGCCCGAACCGCCAGTGCCCGACGAAACTCGCGAGGCTCATCGAGCACTTCACGAGTCGGGGCGCGCTCGACATCGAGGGCTTCGGCGAGGAGCGCTCGGCGATGCTCGTCGACCGGGGCTTCGTCGCGTCGCTCGCCGACCTGTACGACCTGGCCTCGAAGCGCGAACAACTGCTCGAGGTCGACAAGATCGGTGCGAAGACCCTCGACTCGATGTTCGAGGGACTCGAGAAGTCGAAGCGACAGCCACTCCATCGGCTGCTCATCGCACTCGGCATCCGGCACGTCGGCAGCGAGACAGCGCGCGCCCTCGCACGGCACTTCGGCTCGATGCAGGCGCTACGTGACGCGGCGCTGGAGGAGATCCAGGCCGTCGATGGCATTGGCCCGATCGTTGCCGAGGCCGTCTACGAGTACCTCCACGACGAGGAGTACGCCACGCTCATCGACGCGCTAACCGACCACGGGCTCCGCATGGACGAGGACGTCGCCGCGCGCGGGGGGATCCTCGACGGCGAGACGATCGTCGTGACGGGCTCCCTCGAACGCTGGTCACGCAACGAGGCCGAGGAGCTCATCAAGTCTCTCGGCGGCAAGGTGACGGGCTCGGTATCGAAGAAGACCTCGTTCGTGCTCGCGGGCGAAGGTGGGGGTTCGAAGCGGGACAAGGCGGAAGCGCTCGGCGTCGAACTCAAGGATGAGGGCGAATTTGTGTCGCTGCTACGAGAGCGCGGATGGGACGCCACGTAGGGCCACGCAGCCCGCGCTATGGGCGACCATTCGCGTCGCCGAGTCAGCGATCGCGAAAACTGGATAGCCTCGAGTCCATGAGGCCGTCGCAGATGCTCGAGGCTGCTCACCAGATCGGACGGACCGAGGAGCGCGAAGCGCGCCCCGAACCGCCCGAACATCTGCGCGATGCCGTCTTCGGTGCGGTCGATGGGACGGTCACCACGTTCGCCGTCGTCGCGGGCGCAGTCGGCGCCGGGCTCGGCGGGGGCGTCGTGGTCATCCTCGGCCTGGCGAACCTGATCGCGGACGGCTTCTCGATGGCGGTCAGCAGCTATCTCGCCGCGCAGGCCGACATTCACCAGCGCGACCTCGCCCGCGAGGAAGCGCTCGCCGCCGTCACACGCTCGCCCGAGGAGGAACGCGCCGAACTGCGGCAGGTCTACCGCGACCGCGGCGTCAGCGCCGAGGCGGCCGACGTCATCGTCATGGAGCTCACCGCGAACCGCGAGGCATGGGTCGAGTCTGTGCTCACCGAGCAATCCGGCCCCGCCGCGAAGGACTCGGATGCGCGCATGGGTGCCATCGTGACCTTCTTTGCCTTCCTCGCCGCGGGCGCGATCCCGCTGATCGTGTTCATCCTCGACGCGGTCGATATCACGATCGGTGTCGGTCTCTTTTTGGCGAGCGCCGTCGCGACGGGGCTCACGTTCTTTGTCGTGGGCGCGGTGAAGGGAATCGTCGTGCAGCGCCCGTGGTGGCGAGACGGCCTCGAGACGCTCGCCCTCGGCGGCGCGGCGGCCTCTCTCGCCTACATCGTCGGCTGGCTGCTCCGAGGGGTCGCCGAGGGCGCATAGCCGCCGTTTGCAACGCCTCAGGCGGCCTCGCGCGGTTGCCGCGCCGTCCGACGCGTACCTATACTCGGGCTGTCGCTCCCCAGGCGACGAGCGCCCGGCCTTCTCCCCACGTTTAGGTCCGGTTTCACTTGATTAATCCTCTCTCCTCGTTCCTGGGGATGTTTTCTCACGACATCGCCATTGACCTGGGAACTGCCAACACACTGGTCAGTGTGCGCGGCCGCGGCATCGTCATCGATGAGCCGTCGGTCGTCGCCATCGATCGGGTCTCGAAGCGCGTCCTCGCCATCGGCGCGGAAGCGAAGCGCATGGTCGGACGCACGCCGTCCTCGATCATCGCGGTTCGCCCGCTCCGGGACGGGGTGATCTCCGACTTCGCCGTCACCGAGAAGATGCTCCAGTACTTCATCCGGCAGGTGCACGAGCGCTTCGGCCTCGGCATCCCGAAGCCGCGGGTGGTGGTGGGCATCCCCTCCGGCGCGACCGAGGTGGAGAAGCGCGCCGTCCACGACGCTGCGATCGCGGCCGGCGCCCGCTCGGCGTTCCTCATCGAGGAGCCGATGGCTGCCGCGATGGGCGCGGAACTCCGAGTGATGGACGCGGCCGGCTCGATGGTCATCGACATCGGCGGAGGCACCACCGAGGTAGCCGTCCTTGCCCTCGGCGGGATCGTGCGCGCCCAGTCAGTGCGCGCGGCGGGCGATGCGATGGACCTCGCAATCGTGGACTACGCCCGCCAGGTGCACAACATGCTCATCGGAGAGCGCTCCGCGGAGCAGGTGAAGATCGAGGCCGGCTCCGCGTTCCCCCTCGACGACGAGTGGAGCATCGACCTCCGCGGACGCGACCTCGCGACCGGGCTCCCGAAGTCCGTGGAGGTCTCCACCGTCGAGGTGCGTGACGCGCTCTCACCGGTCGTGAACGAGATCGTCCGAACGGTGCGCGCCACCATCGAGACCACTCCGCCCGAGCTGGTCGCCGACCTGATGCTGCACGGCATCGCGATGGCCGGCGGCGGTGCGCTCCTGCGAGGCCTCGACCGGAAGGTCGCCACCGAGACCCGGTTCCCCGTGTACGTCACGGACGAGCCACTCCGCGCCGTGG
>Ga0114916_1001159_pt1 | contig 15547 bp, 7 predicted proteins | sample MalvirAntarct_66_FD_83501 | JGI IMG/M metagenome (GOLD analysis project Ga0114916, IMG submission 83501) | Marine viral communities from the Global Malaspina Expedition - Malaspina viral metaG Antarct_66 | ecosystem: Environmental > Aquatic > Marine > Oceanic | place: West Anvers Island... | reverse complement strand
TATTGGACCCATATATCTTTATACCGTTATTACTGATTCCACTTCCAAATTGCGAGGGCTGCAAGGCTCCCAATTTAGAAAAATTTTTGGTTGAATAATACTGACCATCATCATAATTAATCACGTAATGTCCGCTGGCACTATACTGAAAGTGGCCTATACCAGTGGCTTTAATGGGCACTGCTACAGTTTTTGAAGGGGCCAGTGTCCCATTGCTATTTAGTTTATATACTTTACTTGTAGATTCACCTGTATGCCCTAATAAAAGTTGGTTGTTGTCAATTTCAAATGCGGTGTAATTATAGGTGTGCTGATGATTGGAGAAATGTGGTTTAGAATCCAACAGCGTCAATTCTGAGCCATTTCTGGTATAACTAAAAATTGATTTGCTGTCCGTAAATATCCAATAGCCCGCAGTGGCATAAAGAAAATCATGCATCGTAAAGAGTCCTTGTGGTTTTATGGCGTATTTATACTGCATCGTCGTGGCATCATACACGTGCAGCGCATTTCCCTGTTCTAAAATGAGCTCTTTTCCATGGACGGAATTAATGACTTCAATGGACAGTTCAGTATGTAGAAATGCCGTAGGATCTGAAACTGCTTCAGCACGATTGGTTTCATAATTGTAGCGGTAAAGTTTTAATTGATGTGACGCGTTTTGTTCATGACCATAGAAGTACACGATAGGTTCAGAAGGATCAATGGCGTAGGATAATAGCTTATATATGAAGGAAACGAGTCCTTCCTTTTCAAAAGGTACTTGCCATGAGGTTTTAAAACCTTGTGGATTATCAAAGGTTTTATGACCGAAGACATCAATCACCCGAATTCCGTAATACGGATCTTTAAGAAAAGGTGGATGGGCATCCGTAAAATGTGTGACCGTACGATCTGATATTTTAGCAACACTCACCTCCTGCGCTCCGTAGCCAGTAGTATTGGCATTATAATTGGAATAATATATTTCATAATATGAAAAATAAGGGTTGTCGCTCTCTTCCCAAGTCAAGAGAATGGAGTTATCCAAGACTTCAGGTTTATTCATAGCTATGGGTTTGGTACCCAACACATAGGTATCTAGGGTTTGTAGAAAGCTCTCACCCAACACTCCAGAAGCCAGAGTCGTTTTAAGAAAATAGCAAACCCGTTCTTCCACAGGTGGGGTAAGATCGGTAAATTCTGTAATGCTTGAGTCAGTAATGGTCTTAATTAACACTGCTTCTTCCTTTGAGCAATTGGCGCCTGCACTGCGGAAAATTTCGTAAGACTTAAACCCAGCAGCGCCTTGATAAGGCTGCCAGGTATAGTTGATGATATGATTGGTTGCGTCTGAACTGTTTCTGGTAAACGTTTCTGACACCCAATCCTTTTCTACGAGCGGTTTATAGCGTTTGAGATAGGCAAAAATAACCTCAACTTTACCATCATCGTCCACATCATAACGCGATTTTAATACCAATTCATTAGCCGTCACTTTGGTGACCACCATAAGTTCAGATTGTTGGAGGGTATTTTTGAGCGTAATCACGCCTTTAGCCAAGGTCCAGTTTAGCGTGTTCAGTTCATAAATACAACTGCTATCTTGGTATAGGTATTCAGAATAGATTTCATTGTCAGAAAACATCATAAAATCACGACCACAGTCCTGATATGGAACAGGAACGTCAGCCATTTGATCCTGAAATCCTATTCTGTAAATTGCCCAAGTACCCAATACCTGATTTGCTGTGACAGAAGCATCAGCGTCACTAAAAAAATCATAATTAGGATCAGAAGCCTCATCATCTGATGCACAGTTAAAAAGCAGGCAACATCCGAGAAGTAAACTTGCTAAATAGCGAAAGGTCATAAAGGATAATTTTCCCTAAAAATAAGGTTTATCCGTTTACAAATTAAAATTATATTTAGGAAGCTTTTGGATGGTTAGTAAAGCCTTTTGACGCCTTTTAAGGTTTTATAAACAGCGTGTAAACTCATAAGATTTGGAGTGTAACAAGAGATAAAAATTTTAGTTATGCTACGTAAACCCTGAACTTGGATTAGGCTACATCATTCAACCAACGTTGCACAGCTGCATCATTTCTAGCATGCCATTGGGTATGGATTGCATATAAAAATCCGTTTCTCTCAAATTCATAAGCCCAGGTGTAGCGGTCCATACCTTTTTCATCTTTAATCGCCTCAGCCTTCTCAGCTTCCGTAAAATGGGTTGGTACTTTTAAAAGTAATGGGGTTTTAATATCAAACACTACTTTTGAATGCGACTTTCTGCAGAACTTGTCTAAATCAGCATCGGTTAAATTTTGAAGGGCGTTGGAAATTTTCTCTTGAATTTCAGTATTGGAATAGATTCTTTGACTCATAATTAAGGTGAATTCACCATGTTTTTGGTTACTTTCTATAACCGTTAGCGTTTGTATAACGCCTTGTGTTTAGTTGACTAGGAAGTGGGCAAAGATAGTGAGAAGTTTTATATTTTTTAAGACCTATTAAAATAAACCCTGACAATACTAAAGAAATTTCGATTGCTATGCAAGTCAAGGTTTTAGTGGTAGTGATTAAAAAGGGGTTATTTCTTCAAATCCAAAATGTCTTCTAAACTTTCAAAATCATAGCCCCGTTCTTTCAAAGTTGAAATTAATTCATCCAGTTTTTTATAAAATTTATCGGTACGATTAGGATGCGTCCCCACATGGGAGAGCAACAAAAACCCATTCATCCCATTGGTTTGTTCATAGCTTAATACCGAATTCAAAATCTCCTCTGAACTCCTGTAATTCTTCAGGTCAGGGGTTGTATAATCAGCATGGGATAAGGTGCCTTTAGTGTAATTAATCATGGTAATACCCATTTGATCTGCCCATTGGGTGATGATGTTGTCATTCCACTCAAATGGTGGTAAAAAATAGGGTGCCTCTTCCTTTAAGATGCCCAATTTCTCCATTTCTACATAGTTCGCCTTAAGATCGTTTTGAAATTCCTCTTGAGTGACCAAACGTTTTTTGTCTTTTGTCCAATCGTTATAGAGCAAGTGTTTATCAGAATGGGCGCCTAAATAATGTCCAGCTTGTTTTGCATTTTTAATAAATGGTGAAAAGGTCTCATTTCGGTAGAAATCTCCGGTTAAAAAGAATGCTCCTTTCATACCGTGCTTTTCTAAAACGCGTAATATCTCCTCTGCCCCATCGGCATGTTCGTCTGCAGAAAACAATAAACTTATTGTTTTTGCAGAGGTATCGCCTCTAATAATGGCACCGGAATCATCAAAGCCATAGTTCTTTTTTTCATGTCCCTTTGCCCGACTTTCTTTTTCAAGAGTAGACAAATAATACACCAAAGACGCCGTACCATCCATGGTAGGTTCATTGGTAGCATAGCTTCCCACATCATCCTGATACACGACCAAATCCGATTGAAAACGTGCGTACTCATCAGGATTGTGTAGTTCTACACCAATCAAACTGTTGGCGATAGACGCATAAACGGGCCCGTCTATCAATCCGCCATTAGTTGGATACCCTTCCAAGAGTGTTAAGGAAGAATGTGGATCAACCGGGGTGTCACCAAAACTTGGTAGTCCAACAATCATTGACGTACCCCAAATATTACAACCAAACAACCAATCGCGCAATGCCGCTTCCATTTCTAAATAGCTGTCATCTGCCGTCAGATTATGATATAATTTACTTTGGGTGACGGCAGCGGTAACAAAGTTATTGGAACACCACACAAACGGGATGCCAATGTAAAATGGATTGTCCTTTCCGCGTTCGTGCAACAGTTGCAACCCTTCTTGATAGTAGGATGACACTTCCTTTTTCTCATCTGCTTCCAGCGACGTGGCCAATTCATGATGCCCCGCGTTTAAGAACGGGTAGTATTGGTAATGTAAGATGGTATCTCGGCCCATCCAAGGCGTGATTTTTTCTTCAGCCGCATACGTTAAGGCACTCTTTTTATAGGCTTCATTTCCCGTCAGTTTATACAAACTGCTTGCCGCCAATTCCATATCATCCACCCAATTGTCCTCTTCATAAAAATAAGGCGAACGCCCAGGTGCCGTTTGGCTTACACCCGGATGCAATTCGCCATAGGTAAATGCTTCTTCGGCACGCTTGCCTAGATGCTTAGAATATTCAGGATAAAATTCACCCAAAACTTCCGCGCCAATAGCAAACGCTGATGCAAATTTTCCCGCAGTCGATGCGGCTCCTGTAGATCTATTTTTATATTTGATAATGCCTTGTGTTTCACCACTTGCTAAATACACAGGGCGACCTTTGTGATCAGGATCGTAAACTACCGTGTCCTTATGTGGCAATCGGTATCCGGCGTGATCACGATCATCTGCAATTTGATTGTAATATTCGGTGGACGATGGATTCATGCGCTTGAGCCAATCCATTCCAAATTTGGCTTCATCAATAACGTCAGGAATCCCGTTGGGGCCCGGTAATCCCGCTGCATCATAGGCATCGCCAAAGGCTTCAGGATTATCGCGGTAAGCAAACAATAATTGAAACACGGCATTTGCTGATGTTGCCGTGTATTGTAAATAATCAGAGGCGTCATGCCATCCACCCGTGGCGTCGATACGCTGCCCAATTTTGTCAGGATTGTAAAGAATATAACCATCATCCAAATGACAAGAAGCCGTTAAAAAGGGATTGTAACCACACCGCTGTTGACGCATATATTCCAGCAGAAAGTCGGCAGTATGGTCATATACATCCGCATTAATCCGAAAAACAGCCGATTTTACACCATTGGCCAATAGATAGTAGGCACCTGGGGTGTGAAAAGCACTAAAGTTTAATCGGTACGACGATTTAAAAGGACCGTAAGCACCCTTGGCTTCTGGTGTTTTTGAGCTGAATACAAGGTTGTCCGTTTTGGCATCGTGTAAAGAAAAGGCTTTAAGAATCTCTGTCTCCAAAGCACCAAAAACAGCTACTTTAATGGCGTCTGGTGTGTATCCCAGTTGATTGATTCTGATGACCGCATTGTCTTCGGTTGGCGACGCAAATGTGGTCGTAACTGAAGCCCATACCATCAGGCTAAGACATAAAAACACTCTTTTCATCTCTTTATGGAGTTTTTAGTTAAAAAAAATGGATGCTAAGCTGCTTAACATAAATTTCCTGAGCAGTAGCATCCATTGATGATTGGTAATTGTTATGGGCTGTAACCTTTATTGAATGTCTCCTTAAGGTGCAGTCACGTCGATATGCACACCTTTTAATTGTACATCAGGTATTTTGCGCGCGTTGTTTTAAAATCTTCCAATCCTGGTTGCCAGGTTGCTTTTATCGCTTCAATAGACATTCCTTGTTCTATTTGGGCCTGTAATTTAGTTGTGCCAGCTAATTTCTTAAAGAAGTCATTAAAAAATTTTTTCTTATCCGCAGTTGCAGTATAGGCATCAATCAACCAATCTAAACGAATTTCGTCCAGAGTTTCCACAGTTCTTAAATCTTTGCCGTAGCAGACCTCACCTTCGTGTTTTGGCGATTTTGCTCCAAAATTTGGCTGTGGGGTGAAGCTGAAATCGAATTTTTCTTTTGGTAAATACGGCGCTCCAAATATTTGGAACTGCATTTCCGTACCCCGACCACAGCTCACGGTTGTGCCCTCAAAAAAGCAAACACTTGGGTATAAATTAATCGACTTTGCGTTAGGAAGATTTGGCGACGGTAAAATTGGCAAGTCGTATTCCGACGTATAGGTGTAGTTTTGTAATGGCACCACGGTAAGATCGCACTGAATGCCATTCGCTAACCATTTTTCGCCATTAATCATTTTTCCGTATTCGCCAATGGTCATTCCGTAAACAATGGGCACAGGATGCATCCCTACAAAACTCTTTACACCGTCTTCTAAGATGGGTCCATCTATATAATGTCCGTTAGGATTTGGACGGTCGAGGATGATGACGGGCACGTCGAGTTCAGCCGCAATTTCCATCACATAGTGTAAGGTAGAAATATAGGTATAAAATCGAACCCCAACATCTTGTACGTCAAACAGCATTACCTCAATATTTTCTAAAAACTCAGCGGGTGGTTTTCTGTTCTTTCCGTATAATGAGAAAACGGGAAGACCGGTTTTTTCATCCACATCATCTTTAATATATTCGCCAGCATCCGCAGTACCACGAAAGCCATGTTCAGGAGCAAATACAGTGGTCACGTTAACGTTCATGGCAATTAACGAATCGACAATATGCGTATGGGTTTCTTCACTGGCATCTTTAAAAATGACACTAGTTTGATTGGCTACAACCCCCACTTTTTTGCCTTTTAACAATTTGAGGTAGGCTTCTGTTTGGTTGGCGCCTGTAACAATCGCAGCGTTTTCAACCGGCGCATCTTCTGCAGTGTCATTATGAGCTTGATTTTTCTTGGGCGAAGAATTACAAGCTAAAAGGGTCATAAAACATATAAAAGCATATTTCATAAAGTCAATTTTTTAAGAGGTTAATATAAAATCTGCAGGCCAAATAGCCGGCACTATGTATTCGATTTATAAAGGATTTACAAGTCCTGTATGTACAGGATAGGTTACTGAAATTGACGCTGGCAAGGTCCCTTTGGCTTCCACTTCACCAAAAATAATTTCTGCCGAAACGTTGTTAGCTATTTCTGAATTTTCGTATGATATTACAATCCCTTCTAAATTGTCAAGATATGTTTCTTTTAAACTGTACTGACTGGCAAAAACAGTCAATAGGGTTTGATGCTCTTTTGCGATGGATTCAATCAGCTTTTTATCAGCTGCAGAAAGCGCGTAGGTTAAACGACTATTTTTTCGGTGATAGCCGATGATGATCTTATCGTACATTTTAAGATCTTCCAACATCGTTTTAGCAGATGTATTCGTAATTTCCGTCACTTCTGCTCTGTACTTCAATGCCTTTAGAAACGCCTCAGAAGGACCTTCTCCTAATTTTACAAAGGCGATTTTTAGGTCTTTATTAGTTTTAAACGGCATCAATTGATCGTCGTTTTTAATGACGGTGATGGCATTTCTGATCGCCTCTTCGTAGAGATTAGTGTTCACCTCGCCGTTCAAATCGGTAATCAGATTTTTTGTTTCAATAGGTTGATAGTTATTCAATCCCGTATCAAATTTGGCCGCAAGGATTTTCTTTACAGAATGGGCCAGACGTTCCTCCGAAACCTCCTTGGCATTATAAGCTTCAACAATTTTTGTGATGGCTTTTGGAGCGTCTTCAGAAAATAAAAGCACATCATTTCCGGCTTTAAATGCCGCCAAATCAATATCGCCAGGTTGACCATAATCTGCCGCCCCTTTCATATTCAAGGCATCGGTAAAAATGAGACCTTTAAAGCCTAATTGTTCCTTAAGAAGTTCCGTGACAATTTTATAGGATAACGACGATGGCAAACCTGCCTGAGGTTCCAAACTTGGTACATTTAAATGCGCTACCATGACCCCGCCCACACCTTTGTTGAACAATTCTTTATACGGATACAATTCTACCGAGTCGATTCTTTTTTCTGTAAAGCCAACCGTAGGTAATGTTTTGTGCGAATCGGTATCCGTATCACCATGTCCTGGAAAATGTTTGGCAGAGCCAATCACGCCAGTGCCTTCCATACCTTTGGTAAAAGCCCAAGCTTTTTTGGCAACGTTATATTTATCTTCGCCGTAAGAGCGCACGCCAATCACTGGGTTTTTAGAATTCGTGTTGATGTCTACTACCGGGGCAAAATTGATATGGATGCCCATGCGGTTGCAATCTACCCCTATTTGGTGGCCGATTTTTTCGAGGATTTTAGTGTTGGTAATGGCTCCTAGCGTCATGTTATACGGGTAGCGTGCCGTACTGTCTAAACGCATATTTAAACCCCACTCCCCGTCAACTCCTATAAACATTGGCACTTTTGACAAGGCTTGATAGGTATTGGTTTGATTTGCTTGACGGATTGGTCCGCCCTGAAAAAATATCAAACCGCCAATTTGGTAGTCATTGATGAGTTTCTGAATGGAGTCTGTATGCCCATCGTTACGGTTGGAATACGCACTCACCATAAATAACTGTCCCACTTTTTCTTTAAGCGACATTTGCGCATAGACACTGTCTACCCACTGCCCTCTATGGTCAACTTCCACTGGACGCTTCGTAGGCGTTTTTGCACAGGACGCCAGCATGAGCATGGCGACACTAACTATTGGTAAAATCTTTTTCATTACTTACTAAAATTATAGGTATCAATTGCTTTACGGATGCTTTTATGTTCGTTTAAAAGCAATTTTGCTGTGGCCTCATCCACATGGGTTTCATTCATAATCATCTGCACACCTCTGGTTACCAATTTTTTGTTGGACAATTGCATGTCTACCATTTTATTGCCTCTCACGCGTCCCAGTTTGATCATAACCGTGGTTGAAATCATATTTAAGGCAAGTTTTTGGGCAGTTCCCGCTTTCATCCTAGTACTTCCGGTAACAAACTCCGGCCCCACCACTAATTCGATAGGAAAATCTACTTCATGAGATAAGGGCGAATCGGCATTGCAGGTGATACAACCCGTGATAATACCTTGGGCTCTTGCGGCCTTTACACCTCCAATTACGTATGGTGTTGTGCCCGAAGCGGCAATACCAACTAAGGCATCTTTGGAACTAATATTGTGTTTTTTTAAATCTTCCCAAGCCAGTTCTGCATTGTCTTCAGCATTTTCAACCGCCTTTCTCAAGGCGCCATCACCGCCGGCAATAATTCCAACAACCATAGTATCTGGAACGCCATAGGTTGGTGGACATTCCGAAGCGTCCAATACACCTAATCGGCCACTGGTCCCTGCGCCAATATAAAATAAGCGGCCGCCATCTTTCATTTTGGAATATATGGCATCTACTAAGTTTTCAATTTGGGGAATGGCTTTTTCTAGTGCTAAAGGCACCGTTCTATCTTCCGTATTCATATTTGAGAGCAACTCAAACGTGTCCATTTTTTCAAGATTATTATAATCCGACGCCTGTTCTGTGGTCAATTTACGTTCCATAGGATTTTATTTTAAATTTGCAATTATATTAAGATTTGAGTGGTTCCTTCTTGACAAGTATCAAGCACACGATGGTTAAAAGAGCATTCACGAAAATATTCATGAATCCAAAATCGAAGTTATACCAGTTTATAAAAAAGTAGTTTAAGAAATAGGTCACCAGAGGCATGGCAATGCAGATATACGGCACTGCGGCATCATAGACTTTTATTTTTGTAAAAATTCCTAAGAGGTACAAGCCCAATAAAGGGCCATACGTATATCCCGCCACTTTAAAAATGGTTGATATCACATCGCCCTTACTTTCGGAAAAGGCCATAATGATTAAAAAGATAAATGCTGAGAACCCAAATAAGGTACGATTTTTAAGCTGTAATTTTTTCTTTGAGCTTTTCGATTTAATGTTTAAAAAATCGTGGGTAAAAGACGTGGTCAACGCTGTTAGAGCAGAATCGGCACTAGAAAATGACGCAGCCGTGATCCCCAAAATAAAACTGATTCCGGCAATCATTCCAAACTGATTTAAAGACAACATAGGGAATAAATTATCGGTATTGATGAAACCACCATTCTCTACATCCAAATGAATCCCAAATTTCTCAGCATATAAATAGAGCATTACGCCAAGACCTAAAAACAGGAATTGGGTTACTGCTAAAAAGATACTGAAGGTAAGAATGTTTTTCTGTGCTTCTTTTTTCGTCTTACAGGTTAAGGTTTTTTGCATCATATTCTGATCTAAGCCCACCATCGCTACGGCAATAAGTACTCCCGAAATAAATTGCTTATAAAAGTTGTTACCCGATTTAAAATCCCAATCAAATACTCTAAAATACTCGTGATTGGTTACTGATGTGATGGTTTCCGAAACACTTAAATTAAGCGATGTTTTAACCACATAGATGGATACGCCGACTGCTAATAATAAGAAAAACGTCTGCAAGGTATCTGTCCACACTATGGTTTTAATTCCTGATTTGTTGGTATATAACCAAATCAATAGCAGAATAAGGATTACGGTTACGAAAAACGGAATATTAAAGGCATCAAAAACAGCGTACTGCAAGATTTTTGCCGCCAACATCAAACGAAGGGCTGCTCCAAAAGATTGAGAAATCAAGAAAAACATCGAACCCGTTTTATAGGTTTTTATTCCAAAACGTGTTTCTAAATACGTGTAGATGGAGACCAATTTTAAATCATAATAGATGGGTACCAAGACATAGGTAATAAAAACGTATCCCACAACATTACCAAAAACGAACTGTAGATAATAGAAATAGTTGTTTCCTACCATTCCCGGAATGGATACAAACGTCACCCCAGATAACACGGCACCAATCATCCCGAAGGCTACTATCTGCCAAGGCGATTTGCGGTCTCCAGTATAATAAGAGTCCTCACTCGTGTTTTTAGAAACGATGTGGGAGATCAGCATCAATACTCCAAAATAGCAGGCGATGATGATTAGAATTAAAGTGGCGCTCATTTGTGTGTTTAGTTTTTAATGTAAATCGGTTGATTTGGAGGTTTGTAAAATTTTGAATTTCCAAAAATACTGTAATATATTTAAATGGTCTGCTGTGTCCGTTGCCTTATAAACTCTAATGATTTTTATAAAACGTCAACACGAGCCTTCAGCTGTTATCGTCTTAAATTTTTAATTCATTTTATGAAATGCTAGAATTATTTTTAAATTTTGAATACAGTTGACTTTAGCGTGATGTCATAAAAAAGGTGAGCGTCTTAATCAGTGTGACCTTTTTAATCCCCTCACCTCAGCTATCAAATTAAACTGACTGATTTGTATTTATTTTTTATCCCACCACATTCTGGTTAAAAGTCCATCGCCACCTTGTTGTTCAATTGCGGCAGCAAGCATGTCAGGGTTGTTTAATTTCTCTGAACCTGGATACGGTAAACGCCTCGGAATTTGGCCATCCGTAAGGAGATTAGCAACATTTGCGGGTACTAACACAGGATATCCTGATCTCTTCCAATTTGAAAATGTTTCCAAGCCGTTGCCAAACGTGGCAATCCAGTATTGTTCATTAATCATTTTTAAAGCTTCAGCGGGCTTAAATGGGTTTGTGGCTAAATAGGCATCAATTTGAGCGTTTGAAATTTCAGCACCCTCCCCATAAAGCGATAAATACTGCATAGCTGCTCTGACACCGGCATTGTAATGCGCTTGTACATCGCCACCGGCCAATCCCCAACGTTCTGCAGCTTCAGCCAACATAAATTCGACTTCAGCATAGGTTTGGAAAAATAAAGGTGCATCATAAACGACGACTCCAGAACCTCCAAAAATATTGATGTTCGGTTTAGAATTGGCGTTTCCACGTGATTCGTCATTAATGTCCTGACCTGATTGTAAGGCAAAATCCGTTTTGCCATCTACAGTAGAAAATAAAACGGATACACGAGGGTCATTTCTATCCTTCATATAATCCATTAAGGTTTTAGAAATTTTCACTTGCGTAGCTGCTCTTGAAGTGAAACTTTTAGTCAACGGATTGACGTTAGGGCCGCCATCACTTGCAGAGTTCTCGTATTTTGTAAATGCAATGTCCGCATTGCTGGTCATCACGCCACCTTCAATGGCTTTCGCTGCCCATGTTTTTGCCGCAGCATCATCGACATTTACCATGCGCATGGCCAAACGCAACATTAAGGAGTTGGCAAATTTTTTCCATTTTTGGGTATCCCCTGCAAATAGTAAATCGGCTGTGCCATAAGAGCTTGGCGTTCCCGTATTTAAAGTTGCGGCTGAATTTTCTAAAGTTTCCAACATGCCTTGATAGATATCACTTTGCTTGTCATATTTTGGGAATCGGATACCTTCAATAAAACCTTTTCCTGCTTCGCTATATGGAATATCACCGTAGGCATCTGTCAGCCTGCTAAATATGAGCACTTTTTGCACACGTGCGATTGCCAAATCCGTTTCCGCTGTTGGACTCGTACTCGCTTTCAACTGTTCCTCTAAATCGACAATGTTTTTTACCGTATTGGAAAACTGCTCCTCAAATAGCTGGTGCGTATTCCCCTCTTTATATAAAAAAGAAGCATAAGACGTATTGTTGAGGTGCTGAACATTCTGCATCATATGGATCACATTATAAAATAATGTTGCCACATAGCTGCTGCCACCCGTATACAATTGGATGAAGGTCAACTTTGTTGCTGGTTCTAGTTGCGTTGGTTTTGTTGGGTTGACGTTAAGCTCTTCAAAGCCTTCATCACAGGATCCAAACATCACCATTATGCCTAGTAATATTAGTATTTTTTTCATTTGTATATGTTTTAAAATTTCATGTTTACAGAAAAACCATAGCTTTTGGTGGATGGAATCCCGAAGCGTTCAATCCCTTGAGAATTCAAGTTGTTTAGTGCCGCTTCGGGATCGACGTTGTCAATATCCTTTTGAATAAAGAACAAGTTTCTACCAATTACAGAAATTCTTAAATCGTTTATAAAGATGTTTTTCAAGATGTCACTTGGAAGACTGTACGACAAGCTCAACTCACGGAATTTAATAAAATCAGTGCTGTACACCACTTCTTCAGAGATGCCTCTACTTTCTTCTAAAATAACGCCGTAATAGGTTCTTAAATTTTCGGGCGCAACGGTCATGGTAAATGGATTTCCAGTAGCGTTATCAATTCCGGATACTTCCAAACCATTTTCACGGCCTTCCAAGGTCTTTTTGTGTAAGCCTCTTAACAACAACTCTCTGTTGGTACCGGAGTGAACACTTCCGCCATATTTGGCATCAATCAAAAATCCTAAGGACACATTTTTATATGTAAATGAGTTGTAAAACCCAATGGTGTACGGTGCTACTCCTTGTCCTAATATTTTGTTTTCTCCTTGGATTGGTTTCGGAATGCTACCAGAAACGTCATACATAATAGTACCTGCATCATCCCGCTTGTATGATGATCCGTAAATTACACCATAATGCTCTCCAACGATGTGAGAAATAATGGCTGTTCTTGACCGTGTTTGACTACCATCCACATTAATTGGAGTGTTTTCATCATCAGTCTGAAGAATTTCACTGTCGTTATAGCCTACATTGATGGAGGTGTTCCATAAAAAATCTTCCGTTTGGATTGGGGAACCACCTATCAATAATTCCACACCTTTATTCTCTAAGGCTCCAATATTTAAAATGGACGATGTAAACCCTGACGATTGGGAAGCAGCTGCCCGGACGATATCATTGGTGGTTTTATTGCGGTAAAAAGCCACATCCACATTCATCCGGTTTTGAAAGAAACGGCCTTCTAAACCAAATTCAATTTCATCCTTTTGAAACGGAATTAAATTAGGGTTAGGAATGGAGTTGCCATTTAACTGACCAAAGGATTCTCCCTGAAAACTACCAGTTACTGCATAGTCTAAATTCAAGGCATAGGCGTTTTGGGCACCCCCCGCTACTTGGGCGTAACTTGTACGCAGTTTTAAATAATCAATAGATTCTGGTAAGTTGAAGGCTTCGCTCAGCAGTAAACTCCCACTTAAAGACCAATAGAAATCATTGTTTGGGGTTGTTTTTCCAGGATAGGACAGTGTGGAAAACCAGTCATTTCGACCCGTAAAGGTCACATAAAGAAACTTGCTATAATCCACCTCAAAAGACCCATACAATGAATTCGTTTTGGTCTTGAAATAATCGTTCTTCGGCTCTGGCAACGTCGTGTTGTTCAAGTCTTCCAAACCAATCACAATAAATCCGCGACCAATAGCACTCAACTGTTCAAAAGAAGAAGATCGTGTATTGGCTCCAATAATAGAATTTGTCCCAATTTTGCTGGTGATGTTTTTGGAAACGCCCAACATAAAATCGGCATCAAAAGAGGTATATGTCGATTTTGCCTGAGTTAACTCCCCACCAGGGCGATACGTGGTGCCATAAGGCGTTACCGCTCTTCTCGCAAAATCATAGGTATCAATTCCCGCTCTTCCCGTAGCGTACAACCAATCGGTAATGTCATAACGCAGAGTTGTAGACGCGGTTAATCTGTTTTTTTTGTCGTCATTATTAAAGTTATTGACGGCCCAATACGGATTGGAGATAAATTCACTCGGCTGAAATCTAAGCTCTGTACTCTGCTCGTTTGAACCTGGTCTCAAATCATTAATGTCCAAACTGCTTGGCAGCACGTTGGCTACGGTATTTGCATTCCCAGGGGTATCGCCAATATTGATTCGGTTGTGTACCTTTTCGATGACGTACTTGGCATTAACTGTTGACGTCAATTTTGGATTGATCTTAGCGGACGCATTGAGGGAAAGCGATTTTCTATTTAAGGTTGAATTAGGAAAAATATCGCTGTTTTCTAGATTAGACATCGAAAAACGGTAAGCGTAATCTTCACCTCCTTTTGAAAGCGCAAGGGTGTTGATGGCAGTAGTTCCTGTTTTATAGAATTTATCTAAATTATTGCCGGTATAGGAATAAGGTCTTCTTACACCATCCCAATTGTAGACCATTGCCCCATCCATTTTGGCACCCCAAGATTGCAAGGTGCTGACAAAAGAATCATCCACTGCATTCTCCTTGTTCGGTATTTCTACCGCATTGTTAGCGTCATCATACATAAACCCAGGTTTTAACCTGTTGTTCCCTTGGCCATAGGTGGTTTGTAAATCCTGAAGATCTGTATTGACCCGATCAAAAGTGTAAGAGGTTGAGTACTCAATCCCTAAACTCTGCTTCCCTTTTCCTGATTTTGTGGTAATCATAATGACCCCATTGGAAGCTAACGACCCGTACAGTGCCGCGGCCGAGCTTCCCTTTAAAACGGATATAGATTCGATATCATCAGGATTAATGGATGAAATATCGTCACCCCCATCGCCGGTACCGTCATTTGTAGGTCCCACTACAGAACTTTTTGTGTTGTTAATGACGGGAATTCCGTCTACCACATACAGTGGCTGGTTATTACCCGTTAATGAACTTGCGCCACGAATGACAATCCTGCTAGACCCCGAAGCACCTGAACTGGTCGTAGAGACGTTTACCCCTGCTACTCTACCCTGTAACGAATTGACCGCACTTGTAGTTTTAACTTGAGAAATATCCTCTCCGTCAACAGTGGTCAACGAATAACCTAACGCCTTTGCCTCACGTTTAATGCCTAAGGCGGTTACAACCACCTCGTCCAAACTTGTTGCATCCTCTTCCATGGTAGCATTCAATACCTGATTGTTACTACCAATGGCTAAAGTGACTGTTTTATACCCTACAAAGCTGAATACAAGTTTTTTTCCTTGTAAATCGCTTGCGCTATTAATGGTATACTTTCCATCAAAATCTGTCACACTCCCATTTGATGTTCCCTCTACTACCACATTTACACCCATTAAAGGCATACCGCTATTTACTTCCGTAACGACACCAGTAACTGATGATGACTGCGCAAACGAAATTTGCCCAACGAACAGAAATAACATGGCAATTACTTGACAACAATAATTTTTCATACAGTTAATAT
>Ga0114916_1001158_pt1 | contig 15547 bp, 11 predicted proteins | sample MalvirAntarct_66_FD_83501 | JGI IMG/M metagenome (GOLD analysis project Ga0114916, IMG submission 83501) | Marine viral communities from the Global Malaspina Expedition - Malaspina viral metaG Antarct_66 | ecosystem: Environmental > Aquatic > Marine > Oceanic | place: West Anvers Island... | reverse complement strand
GTAAAAAAATATTAATCAATGTGAGTTTCGATAGAAACTTATTTCACAAAGAGCTTACAAAAGCTGTGAAATGGATTAATGAATCCGGAGAATTACAATCTTTCCGAGAATGGTGTATGATTGAATTCGGACATGTATATCCAACTATTTTAAACAATGTTTTTTCTAAATAACTTAACGGGAACTTCGGTTCCCTTATTTTTTATTCAAAAAATCAATATTTCTTTTCAACCCTTCAAACTTAGTTCTTTTAACCGCGCTTTTTTTGAATATTTCCCTAAAAACCTCTTCGGTTAAATCGTCCCAATTTGCTTTTGACATTTTTAGTAAGTTTTCATGAGGGTCTAATCTTGGCTCATTGTGCTTCTTTGCAAATCTATTCCAGGGACAAACATCTTGACAGATATCACACCCGAACATCCAGCTTTCCATTTTACCAGAAAATTCTTTTGGGATGATTTCATCTTTGAGTTCAATTGTTAGATAAGAAATGCACTTGCTGCCGTCCACACTATAGGGTTGAATTGCTCCAGTAGGACAAGAGTCGATACATTTAGTGCAGGTTCCGCAATAATCTTTAATTGGGCCGTCATATTCCAGTTCTAGATCAAGTATTATCTCAGCAATAAAAAAGAATGACCCTTCTTTTGGGTGAATAATGTTTGTGTTTTTTCCCACCCATCCTAAACCCGACTTCTTAGCCCAAGCCTTATCCATAACAGGAGCTGAATCAACAAAAACTCTTCCGTTTATTTCTCCGATTTCTTCATGTATTTTTTTGAAGAAAGACTTGAGTTTGTCTTTAACTATAAAATGATAGTCTTCACCATACGCGTACTTAGAAATTTTGGGTGCTGCGTCATCTTCTTGCTCATCAGGAGTATAATAATTAAACAAAAGCGATATAACGGATTTTGCATCATCAACAAGCAAACGAGGATCCAATCGTTTGTCGAAATGATTCTCCATGTAGGACATTTTACCGTGACCACCCGCTTTTAGCCAATTTTCAAGATTTTTTACCTCCTCGTCCAGAAAGTCAGCTTTCGAAATTCCACAATACATAAATCCAAGATTCTTAGCAACGGACTTTATAAATTGCGTGTTCTTACTTTTTACTATACTTGACATCAGAAGATATTGGGTTTAATATCATGAAAGAACAAAGTTCTAAAAAATAATTGGTCTTAAAATAACCCTCCTTGAACATTACCAGGTGTTTTGCCTAAATGTTCATAAGCTTTGGGTGTTACTTTTCTTCCTCTCTGAGTTCGTACAAGAAAACCTTCCTGAATAAGAAAAGGTTCATAGACTTCTTCAATTGTTCCAGCATTTTCACCAACTGCAGTTGCTAAAGTCGTAATTCCAATTGGACCACCTCCAAACTTATCGATAAGGGCGAGTAAAAGTCTGTTATCCATTTCGTCTAATCCATGCTGATCGACATTCAAGGCTTCCAGAGCGATATTTGTAATTTTTATATCTATGGTTCCATCCCCTTTTATTTGCGCAAAATCCCTAACCCTTCTCAACAATGCATTTGCGATTCTGGGAGTACCACGACTTCTACTTGCTATTTCATAAGCGGCGTCTTCTTTAAATGGAATATCTAACAATCCACAAGATCTTTCTACAATCATTGTGAGGGTTTTAGCATTGTAGTATTGTAATCTAGCGTTTATCCCAAACCGTGCTCTTAATGGAGCTGTTAATAAGCCAGAACGTGTAGTTGCGCCAATTAAGGTAAATGGATTTAGAGCAATTTGTACCGTTCTTGCGTTTGGGCCTGAATCAATCATTATGTCGATAACAAAGTCTTCCATTGCAGAATAAAGGTACTCTTCAATGACTGGACTCAACCGGTGAATTTCATCTATAAAAAGTACATCTCCTTCTTCTAAATTCGTAAGGAGACCTGCCAAATCACCAGGCTTATCTAATACTGGACCTGAAGTCACTTTAAAACCAACGCCTAATTCATTCGCGATAATACTTGCTAAAGTAGTTTTTCCTAGACCAGGAGGGCCATGAAGCAACACATGATCAAGAGGCTCATTACGTCTTTTAGTAGCTTCAATAAATATTTGAAGATTCTCAACAACCTTTTTCTGACCTGTAAAATCCTCCAAATGTTTTGGACGCAGCACTTTGTCCAACTCTACATCGGGGCGTTCGCTTTCATCTCTATAGTCAAAATCTTCTGTGTCCAAATCCTTATGATTATACCTCAAATATAGTAAAAGCCCTGCACACAATTATCGTGTACAGGGCTTAAAAAATTTATATTCTAAATGTTAATGCTCTTCTTCACCTTCCATTAAAGGAGTGGTTTGCGGAATAAAGTCCTCTTCCATTCCAGGCTTAGAGTAATCATAAGGCCATCTATGTACCGTTGGTAATTCTCCTGGCCAATTACCATGAATATGTTCTACTGGAGTAGTCCATTCCAAAGTATTTGATTTCCATGGATTTTGCGGTGACTTCTGACCTCTAAATATACTATAGAAGAAATTATAGAAGAATAAACCTTGACCTAAAGCACCAATTATTGCAAATATTGTAATTATAACATTCAGATTCAACATCATATCAAATGAATTCTGATTAAACAATTCGTAAACCGAATAATCATAGTAACGTCTAGGTGCTCCACCTAGTCCAACAAAGTGCATTGGAAGGAATACACCATAACCACTTACAATTGTAATCCAGAAGTGTGTATACCCAAGACGATTGTTCATCATTTTTCCATACATTTTCGGGAACCAATGATAAACACCGGCAAACATACCAAATATGGCAGATAGTCCCATTACAACGTGGAAGTGAGCTACAACGAAGTATGTATCGTGTACTGAGATGTCTAGTGCAGAATCGGCAAGAATAATTCCTGTAACACCACCAGTAATAAATGTTGATACAAGACCTATTGCAAATAACATCGCAGGAGTATAAACAATTGATCCTTTCCAAAGTGTTGTAATGTAGTTGAATACTTTCACCGCTGAAGGAATAGCAATCAACAATGTAGTAAATACAAAGACACTACCAAGGAAGGGGTTCATACCAGTGACAAACATATGGTGACCCCATACAATAAAGGATAGGAAACCAATTGCCAAAATAGACCCAATCATAGCTCGATAACCAAAGATTGGTTTTCTCGCGTTTGTAGAGATAATTTCAGAGGATAAACCTAATGCTGGAAGTAATACAATATATACCTCAGGGTGACCTAAGAACCAGAAAAGGTGCTGATACAGAATCGGCGAACCACCGACATTGTCAAGCATTTCTCCACCTACAATAATTTCACTTAAGTAAAATGACGTTCCCATTGTTCTATCCATCAACAATAACAGTGCTGCAGATAGTAAAACTGGGAAAGAAAGTACACCTAAAATCGCTGTAACAAAGAATGCCCAAATTGTAAGTGGCATTCTAGTCATTTTCATTCCTTTTGTTCTAAGGTTAATAACCGTTACAATGTAGTTAAGTGAACCTATTAATGAAGACGCAATAAAGATTGTCATAGAAGTTAACCACAATGTCATACCCATTCCAGATCCGGAGACTGCTTGAGGTAAAGCGGACAAGGGAGGATAAATGGTCCAACCAGCCATAGCAGGTCCTGATTCAATGAATAAGGAAACAAGCATGATAATCGAAGATGTTGCAAACAACCAATAAGAGATCATATTAAGCAAACCAGAGGCCATATCTCTTGCACCTAACTGAAGCGGAATTAATAAATTAGAAAACGTACCTGACAATCCACCTGTTAAAACAAAGAAAACCATGATTGTTCCGTGAATCGTAACTAGACCGAGATACATATCTTGATTAAGAATTCCGTCTGGTGCCCATCTATCTCCTAGAAATACATTTAGAAAATCTGAAGATTCTCCTGGCCAAGCCAATTGTATTCTAAAGAATATGGACAACATCATTGCAACCAGTCCCATGAATATTGCAGTCAAAAGGAACTGTTTACCAATCATTTTATGATCTTGACTAAAGATATACTTTGATACAAAGCTTTCTTCGTGATGATCGTGTTCGTGATGTGCTTCGTGAGCTACAGCTGCCATGTTTTATCTATTTAATGTTTATCTAATCAATTATTTTTCTTCAACTCGTGATGCAATTTCTTGATATTTCTCAAGTAATGCCGCCTCTTTCTCTGCGCGTTCACTTTCTTCAAAGTCTAACCAAGGAGAACCATCGTAAGTTGTTTTAGCTTTTTGCCAATTAAGATACTCTTCTGGTCCTAAAACCTGAACCGCCATTTTCATTTTATAATGTGAACCTCCACATATCTTATTACACATTAAAATATATTCGAAGTTCTCATCATTCATCTTTTCCTTCATCTCCTCTGAAGTATATAACGGCTGCAATTTAAAATAAGTAGTCATTCCTGGTACAGTATTCATTTGAGCTCTAAAATGAGGGAAATAAGCACTGTGAATTACATCTTTTGATCTAAAAGAAAAATTATAGTCCTGTCCCTTCAATAAAACCAAGCTATCACCAATTATTACATCATCGTTTACTAAATGATCAATTGAGTCATTGTAAGTTGCAGACATTGCCTGAAGCATTTTAGCCATTCTCTCTTTTCTCGACAATTCCACTCTAAGCTTCTCTCTCTCATCTCTTGGTAAAACGATAGTCTCATCATTCAGCTTTTCCTCAATCATTTCAATACCTTCAGAACCAGCTGCACCATGCAACATTAAGTCTAGCGAAGTTTCAATATTCTCTTTAGTTTTTAAAGCATAAGGATTTTCCGCAGTTGTAAGCTTATAATCAAATTGACCCAACTCATTATTCATACCTGCATAACGCGCCGTCCATCCAAACTGATAACTAAATATTTCAATGTTTTCGGCTTCAGGAGCAGCATCAGATGTAATATCGTTCCAAGTTCTTAAACCAAGTATGATTATTACTGCAAGAACAGCAGCTGGAATAACAGTCCAAATCATCTCAAGTTTATTGTTATGAGGGTAAAAAAGCGCTTTTACACCAGGCCGTTTTACATATTTCCAGGCAAATACAAATAATAATGTATTTGTAAGGAAGAAAACAGCAATAATGATTACCAAGTTGATATTCATCAACCAATCTACCTCTTGTCCATGAGCACTTGCTGCTGGACCCATCCCTACATATCCATACTCAACCATCAACCAGATGAAAGCAACATATAGTGCTATCATGAAGGCCAACATCATTTTGGAGTTAAAGATATTGTCTCTGTGAGGAATATCTTCTTCTCTTCTTTTTGCATGTTTCGCCGTAAGCTCATTTACTCGCACCAATTGCGCGATTGCAATTACTGCCAAAACGATAACCAGCAAAATAATCAATTTAGTACCCATCTCTCTTTAAATTAACTTATTTCTAAACTATATTATATCTCGTGATGTAAAGATTCTTCCAAAAATGGATGATTCTTTGGTGTCAAAGGAGCTTTAGTAAGATTTACTAAAATTACTCTCACGAATATTCCTAAGAATAAAACACCCATACCGATTTCTAAAAATCCAATTTGAGCGAGAGGACCCATCGAACCTCCCATAATCATTACCCAAACATCTAACCAGTGTCCTGTTAAAATCACTAAACCAACGAACGTTAGAATACCAGCATTTCTTTTGGCATCTCTAGACATCAAAATTAACATTGGGAAAGCGAAATTAATAAAGAATAGTCCGAAATAAACCGCTTTGTAATTCTCTATACGCATTAAGTAATAAGTTGTCTCCTCGGGTATATTTGCATACCAAATCAACATGTATTGAGAGAACCACAAATAAGACCACAAGAATGATGTAGCAAATGTCCATTTTCCTAAATCATGGATATGACTTTCATTTACTTTCGGTAAATAACCTAATTTTTTCAAGTAAATTACTAACAGCACCATAACTACCATTGCGCTACACCAAGCTCCAGCGAAAACATACCATCCGAAAAGGGTCGAGAACCAGTGAACGTCAATTGACATAATCCAATCCCAAGAACTTGAAGAACTAAAAACAGCAAAAAACACAAGGAAAACTGCTCCTTTTCTGTAATTTGTGAAATGAATCTTCTCAGCATCTGCCGGATTTTCATCTTGTAGTCTTGAACGTTTTTTGAACGCGTTCCAGAAAATATAGTAAATAGCTAAATAAGCAACAGTTCTTATCCAAAAGAACGGCAGATTCAAATATGCACTTTTTCCAGCCGCTAAAGAGTCATAATGAGAACTATCAGTATTGTACATCACATCTGGATCCATCCACATATAAACATGTCCCCCATGCATGAAAGACAAGGTTAATAAGGTGATTAACATAAAGGCCATTCCAACAGGTAAGTATCCAGCAATGGCTTCAATGACTCTTTTAACAGCGGCATACCAACCAGTTTCTGTCGCATATTGTAATGCTAAGAAAAACAAGGCACTCAACCCTATAGCAAAAAAGAAAAAGCTATTTGCTAAAAGATTGGCCATGAATTGCTGACCCAAGTGCCCATGACCTGATGCCAATATAACTCCTATTGCAGTAAATACGACCCCAACAACCATTAATAGCGTGGTCCATACTTTGGCTTTATTTGAAACTTGAAATTCCATTATCCTCGTTTATTTTCCGTATTTAAATTATTCTTGTTCTGTTTCTGAATCCTCCATTTCGGCTGATTCTTCAGCGTCAACATTCTCTTCAGTTCCGACTTCATCGGTTCCGTTCTCAGTATCCTCCTCTGATTCCTCACCGAATTTACCGTAATCATCAAACCTAAACTTATTTACATAATGTACTAAAGTCCAAATTTCTTTTTTGTTTAGCAACATTGCGTGAGCTCCCATTGCTCCTTTACCGTAATAAATAGAGTAAAACACCTGTCCATCTCCAAGATCAGTAAGGTTTTTGTAATCAGGCACACCAACATAGGTTCCATTCACCATCATTTGACCTTGACCATCACCTTTTTCTCCGTGACAGTGTTGACATTTCGAAGCATAAATTCTTTTTCCTTCATTGAATATTTCTTCACTATTCTCAGCAGTTAATTGAATAGGGTTTTTATCTGCTTTCGCTTTTTCATATTCAGAATTTACGCTATCACTTAATGTCCAACCTTCTCTTTCATAAAGTCCGTGTGATACATTCGCTGCACTACTCGCTTTTCGGTGATATGGAAGCATCATACTAACATACGCCGAATCCGTACCAAAATAAGGAATCGTTTCATGTGGAGGACGCTTTGACGTTTGTATCAGTTTCAGCGAATCTTTAATTTCTCCTCGTACCTGACCGTAATCAACATACGGCTCAATAGCCGGTGAACGATACATATCCGGTGTATACTCTAATCCCGAAGAATCAGGGTCACTTATACACGATGAAAGTGTTATAAGCCCTGTAGCAAAAACTACTACCAATTGTGATATTGCCTTAAATCTTTTCTTCATGGCAAACTATTTAATTTCTTTTTGATCAATTTCTACAATTCCCGTTTCCTTTAACATAACTTCAAGCTGAGACGCATCAAAGTTCTTATTATTAGATAAACGCAATTCTATTACAAACCGGTCATCTGTCGTTCTCGGATCCGGGTTTTCGGCTGGCATTCCAGGAAGAGTTTTATTACGCAATAAATAAGTTATTGCCATTCCGTGAGCCGCACATAAAACAGTAAACTCAAAGCTAATTGGTACAAAAGCAAGAAAGTTCTCTAAATAACTAAAGCTTGGTTTCCCTCCAATATTCATTGGCCAATCTTGAATCATGAAAAAGTTCATCCCAACAGTTGCAAGCATTAAACCTGTTAAACCATACAAGAACGCCATGATTCCAAGACGCGTTTCCTTAACTCCGATAATTGGATCAATTCCGTGAATAGGGAACGGTGAAAACACATCTTTCACTTTCACTCCTTTTGAAACCAACTTCTTCGCGCCAGCTTTTAGCACTTCATCGTCGTCGTACATTGCATATATTACCGTATCTGCCATGTCCTTAATTATTATCGTTATTATTCATTAATTCTTTCGCTTGACCAGCCCAATCATCTTTCTCAGCACGTCCAGGTTTAGTTCCAATCAACTCATCTAACATTGCATATTCCGCAGCTCCTAACTTAGAAATTTGAGCAAACGTAAATATTCCAATTTCATTAAGTTTATTTTCCATTACTGGTCCAAGTCCATTAATCTTTTTAAGATCATCTTTTTCTTCAGCTGATGCTTTACCTATAATATCAAACAGATTAGATGTATCTTTGGTTTCCTCCTTTGCTGGGGTTTCAGTTGTTTTGTCTTCTTTAATATCTTTCTTTGATTCAACAGGTTTTGGCGCATTTGCCATGTGCTGATCAGCTAAACTATATGCTGGACTTGTAGCCGTACCATCTTTGAAAGATTCACCTGAAGATCTAAGAATAGATTTTACTTCATTCAATGCTAAAACAGGGAAGAATCTAGCAAATAATAGGAAGAATACAAAAAACAAACCTATCGTTCCTACGAAAACTCCTATGTCAATGTGGGTTGGGTAGAACATACTCCATGAAGAAGGCAAATAATCTCTGTGAACTGAAGTCACAATAATTACAAAACGCTCAAACCACATACCGATGTTTACAACAATCGAAATGATAAATGTAAAGATTAAACTTCTTCTCAATTTTTTAAACCACATCAACTGAGGAGATACAACATTACACGTCATCATTGACCAATATGCCCACCAGTAAGGTCCAGTTGCGCGGTTAATGAAAGCGTAAGCTTCATATTCTACACCTGAATACCATGAAACGAAAAGCTCTGTTAAGTAAGCCACACCAACGATTGAACCCGTTACCATGATTACAATATTCATGTACTCGACATGTTTTGTATGGATATACGCCTCTAATTTCATCGCCTTACGCATCACAAGCATAAGTGTTTGTACCATCGCGAATCCAGAGAATACCGCCCCAGCAACGAAATATGGTGGGAAAATAGTTGTATGCCAACCCGGAATTACTGAGGTTGCGAAGTCAAAAGATACAATAGAGTGAACCGAGAATACAAGAGGTGTTGCTAAACCAGCAAGTACTAATGAAACCAATTCAAATCTGTTCCATTGTTTTGCTTTACCCGACCAACCAAAAGAAAGCATTGTATACATTTTCTTTGGAATTGGCTTTTTGATTCTATCTCTCAGTGTAGCGAAATCAGGAATTAAACCAATGTACCAAAACACTAATGACACAGATAAATAAGTCGAAATCGCAAATACATCCCAAAGAAGCGGTGAGTTAAAGTTCACCCACAAGGAACCAAATTGGTTTGGTAATGGAAGTACCCAGTAAGCAACCCAAATACGACCCATGTGAATCAACGGGAACAATCCTGCCATAAATACGGCGAAAATTGTCATCGCCTCAGCAGATCGGTTAATCGCCATTCTCCATTTCTGACGGAAAAGTAAAAGTACAGCAGAAATCAATGTTCCAGCGTGACCAATACCAACCCACCAAACGAAGTTAGTAATATCCCAAGCCCATCCAACGGTCTTGTTTAATCCCCACGTTCCAATACCTGTTCCTAACAAATAAAGGATACATCCTACTCCATACAAACCTATAATGGCAGCAATGGCGAATAAAACGTACCAAGTACGTGGTGCTTTGTCTTCAATAGGCTTACAAACGTCTTCCGTAATCTGGTGATACGTTTTGTGTCCTAATATCAGGGGCTCTCTAATTGCAGCTTCTTTATGCATTACAATCTAATTTATACTATTAGTGTTCAGTTTTATTATCGTGTCCGTCGTCGTGACCATGACCTTCTTCAGCATGACCGTGACTGTTTTTCAAGTGCAACGCTGCTTCAGCTTTAGACTGAATGTCTGCCAAAATATCATTGTCTTCATTACGAACTTTTACTTTATACCAAATGTTTGGTTTAACTCCTATCTCTTCTAATGCCTGGTATGCACGCTTATCATCAGATGATTTTCTAATTGCAGATTCCGAATCATTCCAGTCTCCAACAATTATTGCATTTGCAGGACAAGCATCAGCACAAGCAGTTGTAACATCACCATCTTGAACTGGGCGTTGTTCTTTCTTAGCGGCCAATTTTCCTTCCTGGATTTTTTGAACACAGAAAGAACATTTTTCCATTACACCACGCGTTCTTACCGTAACATCAGGGTTTAATACCATTCTACCAAGATCATCCTGTGCTGGATTCACTTCGTTGAATTTCTTGTATGATGGATAATTAAACCAGTTAAAACGACGTACTTTGTAAGGACAGTTGTTCGCACAGTAACGTGTACCGATACATCTGTTGTATGTCATTTGGTTTAATCCTTCATTCGAGTGCGTTGTTGCAGCCACTGGACAAACCGTCTCACATGGAGCGTGGTTACAGTGGTGACACATCATTGGTTGGTGAACAACTTTCGGGTTCTCAGCAGCAATTTCTGCTTTTGTGAAGCTAAATGTGTCTTTATCTTCACGCTGACCAACTGTAGCCTCTTCATCAGATGCATAGTAACGATCTAAACGCAACCAGTGCATTTCACGACCTCTTCTTACTTCATCTTTACCAACAACTGGCACATTGTTTTCAGACTGACAAGCAATTAAACAAGAACCACATCCGAAACATGCGTTCAAGTCGATTGTCATTCCCCAACGGTGACCAATATTTTCTACTGGATGCGCATCCCATAAATCAAACTCTTCCAAATCAGCAGACACGTGATTTCCGTGCTCATCAATTTTTTGAAGTGTCCAATCAGGATTGTAAGCATCCTTAGAATTGTGTTTATATGTATCTAAAGTTGTTTCTCTAACGATTGAGTTACGACCCATCACTGTTTGGTGAATTTGAGTCGTTGCAATTGGATACGTTCCGCTCAATTTTTCAATTGATCCAGCAACTGTATATTCCATTGTTCCAGAACTTGTTTGTACAAATCTGAAAGCATTTTTACCAATTGCAATACGGTTTCCGTCTGAATCTTCTGCGTATCCACCATATTCCTTGGTATGATAAGCTGCTCTACCAATCTTTTCTCCGTTTTCTCCTCTTCCGTAACCTAATGCTACACCAACAGTTTCGGCTGCTTGTCCAGGAGATGGGAAAACAGGTAATTCATAAGAAACATCACCAACAGTAATTTTCGCTAGTGTTGCTCCGTGTTCTTGGTCTATATTTGTATTGTATCCCTCCGACCTCATAGTTCGAGGATTCATAGTAATATAGTTATCCCAAGTTACTTTTGTAATTGGATCTGGCATCTCTTGCAACCAAGGATTGTTTGCTTGAGTACCTGTTCCAATTGCAGCCTTTTGATATAAGATTACTTCTAATTCACCCGCTTTTGGAAGCATTTTACTTGCTTTACCAAGTGCTCCATCATTAAAACTTGGAGTTGACATAGACTTAGCGTCCATTGACAATGAACTATTGTGAACTACATTGTTCCAATAATCTTCAAAGTTTTTGTAAGCATTATTATCAAACCCATTCTCAGCCCATGTTTCTTTCATGAAATCTAAGAACACTTTACTATCTTTTCCTTGACGACTCGCTTCACCAGCCCAAACTAAAAGTGATTCTTGAGCTGCAACTGTATCGTGCAATGGTCGAATAGTTGGTTGCGCAATTGCGTATTCATTTGCTTTTGGTGCAAAATCGTTCCACGCCTCAAGCGCATGATGATCTGGAACAACATATTGACATCTCGAAGCAGTTTCATCAGCGTATTGAGCAGTCGAAACTGTAAGACTGATTTTACTTAATGCTTCAGCAAATTCTTTTCCTTTTGGCGCACTATAAACCGGATTCACACCGTAGAAGATAACTGCATCTGGACCTTTACCAGCAACAGCATCTTTAACCAATTTCATCATTTTGTCGTCTTGAGACTCAAACAACTGAATTGGGTTGTTAACATTTATAGTACTTGAATATGCTCCAATTGCATGATTCAACTTATTTACTAAGACTTGAACACCAGCATTATTCGAACCAGAAACTACTAATCCATTTCCAGCTTTTAAGTCTTTAGCTATTTTCTTAATTTGATCCTGAGTCATTGTCTCAGGTAGTGAAGAGCTAACTCCACCGGCATTTCCACCACAAGCTTTAATCAAAGAAGCAAGAACTGCCGCTTCTTCAGAAGGCTTGATCATATAACGCTCATCTGCGTTTGACCCTGTGATAGACATATTTGATTCAATCTGATAATGCTTAGACATCCAAGCTCCATCAGGGTTTCTTCTTTTTCCGTATTGAGAAGCAAATTGAGTAGGTAACAACCACGAGTTAAGGAAATCAGCTCCAAAACTTACAATCGTCTTTGCGTTAGAAAAGTCATAATCAGGAATTATTGATTTTCCGAATGACATTTCATTTGCTTTTCTAATTCCAGCGTAAGAAACAGCGTCGTACTGAATGTGCTCGAAAGTAGCGCCAGTTGTAACTGTATTAACAGCTGAAACGACATCTCCTTCCATCACTTCGTCTGCTGCTTGAACAGCATCTTGAGCAATAGAACCAGAAACATATTTTGCAAATACATCAATCGCTCTTAACGTTGATGGGGAGGCAACCGTATTTGAAACTAATACAACACTACCTTTATCAGCAATTATCTTATCTAATTTCTTTTTGATTTCACCGTCCGCTTTAGCAGTTGGTTTGTCTTCACCATTAATTTGAGCATATTTTAGTCTTTCACTGTCATACAAAGAAAGAACTGATGCTATAATTTGTGGGGTTACTGTCCCTGCAGTGAATCCAAAGTCTTTATTTCCTTTAATGAAAATCGGACGACCTTCTCTTGTTTTTACAAGAATATTCGCGTAAGAATTCCCATCATAATAAGTAGAAGCATACCATGTAGCAACACCTGGAGTAACCTCCTCTGGTTTGTTTACATAAGGTACAGCCTTTGTAACTGGAGCTTCACACGCTGCAATTGTCGCAGCCGCAACGCTAAATCCTAAAAACTTTAAAAAATCTCTACGTGGTGTAGAAGACTCATCAAGGTTTTCATCACCTAAAAATTCTTCTACTGTTTGATCTTTAACAAACTCGTTATCCCTTTGCTCTACGAAAGCAGGAGTTTCGTTGAGTTCTTCAAGACCTTTCCAATATTTTCTGTTCATTGCCATATCTTATTTAGCTATCAACTCTCAATTATTAATAATGACACTTAGCACATTCCCATCCGCCAAGCTCTTTAACAGTCACCTTACCATCTTCTAAATAGTCTTCATAAAGCGACTCATCATTTTCTAGCAAACGTTTGTGAATTTCGTCATAGTATCCACCTTTACCTTCTAATGGTCCGTTAGCGATTTCTTTCTCACCGTGACACTCAATACACCATCCCATAGTCAATGTTGGTTTCGTTAACTGAATGTTTCCTTCGATTTCGTTTAACTCTTCAACAGGAACTACACGAGGTAATTCATTTTGCTTGGTCATGTCTCCGTGACACTGCTTACAATCAATTCCACCTACAACTACGTGTTGAGAGTGATTGAAATAAACATGATCAGGAAGAGCATGAACTTTATTCCAAACTAAGTTTTCAGTTTCTCCACTGTATTGACCTCCACCTTCTGGACTAAATCCTGCAGCTTGGTAAATTTTAGCAATTTGCTCTTTTTGACTTTCGTCGTTTCCTTGAATCTGTTTGTGACAGTTCATACAAACATTCACTGTAGGAATTCCTGCAGATTTTGATTTATCAGCAGAGTTGTGACAGTATTTACAATCAATACCGTTTTCACCCGCATGAATATCGTGTGGGAATTGAATTGGTTGCGAAGGCTGGTAGCTTGTTACAACTCCGATTTGATAAAGCTGTAAAAACAATCCAACTATAAGTGCTATTACTAAAACCAATACCCCAACACCAACAGATTTTCTATTACGGAACATCCAAGTTCTGATTTCATCAGCATAAGTTTTAGTGTATTCTTCATCTGAATCAATGTTGCTCAATTGTCTTCTTACACCTCCAACAGAAAGTATAATAACAATAAAAACACCCGCCAAAATATACCAAATCCAACCTAGAGAAGTCTCCTCTTTTGTGCCAGAGCCTGAAGAGCTGGCTGTATCTCCTCCTCCGTCTCCACCACCAGCAGAAGGCTTAGGTTGTTCATCAACGTAATCAAAGATTGCGTCAATTTGCTCATTACTTAAATCAGCAAAAAGTGACATCGCAGTTGGTGACCAAGCAGCGACCTCTTTTGCATAAGGATCGTTAGCTACAGCAACTTGCCAATTTCTAACCCATTCGTAAATTGAGCCCTCTTTTGCACCACCTTCTTCCCATTTCTGGCGAACTTCGTAGAGTTTAGGACCCGTCATGTCTTTATGCGGCTGGTGACATGTCGCACACTTTGAGTTGAACAATGCCTCACCGTCTTGTGCAGAAGATGGATTAGCACTTAGCAAAATAAGTGCAGACATCAACGCAAACAACCAATTATTTCCTTTATTAAACATCTGATTCTTAGATATTTTCATTTACAATTTCTTAAAAACCCGTACCGAAGCACAATATTTCTTGGAAGCAAATTTAGCAGATTAACCATATCCCGTGACAGTTTTATGACAATTTTCGTCAATTTAAAATTAATTTAAAACGATTCTAAATAAGACAATGCTATTATCTTCCTTGCTGCCTCAACATTCAGGAACATTCTAATTATTGTTAGGTTGCTCATTTCTATTTAACTAAAATTGTGAAATTGGAAATAATAATGGAAAGTTGATAAAGAAATATTAGTGGGTTAGGAATGTGGTATTGTAATCTTGAGCTTAGATTATTATTTAGGTTTCTTAAAAACATGTTTACAATCCACGCAATAATATCGTGTTTTAAAAAATGGTGGAATTGTCAAGGTTAAAAAGCCTAAGAAGGCCAAAAAGAGACCTTTTAAACCTGAAACTGAATGATGCCCTGTGTTAATTTTAGTCGATTCACAATTAGGACAGACTATTTTGACTCCCTGGTAATTGGTCAGCGGGGTATCAGAGATCTCTTTTAATACCTCTATAACTTTTGGCACATCCTTTTGCAGCACCTTCAACTTTACGCCTCCAACTGCCCAAGTATATAATGTATTTAAAGCAACAATTTCTTTATCAAACAAAAAACACTCAATGCCCTCACTTTCCAAACGTGACTTAAGCATGTGCGCGTCCATAATGTTGTCGAAGGTTTTTACTGTTACAAACGTTATTTTTTGTGAAAAATTCATGTAAACGCAAATATAAAACAAAGATTTTTTCCAAGCACTTAATTTTAGTAAGCATCAGTTTTTACAGGATCATAAACGGTTTTAATCATTTACAAACGAAAGACATTCGACAACAATTGACAAATAACCGAATCTAAAAAAGGAGTCGCCCCAACTTTGCAGTGTCAATCGCTGAAAGTCAGCAACCGACGTAATGTTCAAACTATTATTAATTAAAATTTACAGACATGAACACGTTAAAAAACACAGTTAGTTTAAT
>Ga0114916_1001157_pt1 | contig 15553 bp, 13 predicted proteins | sample MalvirAntarct_66_FD_83501 | JGI IMG/M metagenome (GOLD analysis project Ga0114916, IMG submission 83501) | Marine viral communities from the Global Malaspina Expedition - Malaspina viral metaG Antarct_66 | ecosystem: Environmental > Aquatic > Marine > Oceanic | place: West Anvers Island... | reverse complement strand
GCGTGCGCCGATAGCCGCATCCGTCCGGAGACGATGGCCGCCGAGGATGTCCTGCACGACATGGGCATCATCAGCATGTACTCCTCCGACTCGCAGGCGATGGGTCGTGTTGGCGAAAACTTCACGCGACTGATCCAGACGGCGCACAAGATGAAGGACGTCCGCGGCCCGCTCCCCGAGGACCGCGAGGGCGACGACAACGAGCGGGTGCTGCGCTACATCGCGAAGCTCACGATCAACCCGGCCCGCGCGAGCGGCATCGGGCACGTGGTCGGCAGCCTCGAGCCGGGCAAACTCGCCGACATCGTGCTGTGGCCCGTGCAGTTCTTCGGCGTGAAGCCGGCGCTCGTGGTGAAGGGCGGCGCGATCGCCTGGTCGATCATGGGCGAGGCCAACGCCTCGATCCCAACGGTCGAGCCCGTGCTCTACCGCCCGATGTTCGGCGCGCACCCCTCGGTCATCGCGAAGACCTGCATCACCTTCGTCAGCGGCGCGGCTGCCTACAACGGCGTGAAGGAGCGTCTGAACCTCGGTCGCCTCGTCGAGCCCGTCCGAGGCACCCGGGACATTTCGAAGGCAGACATGCTCCGCAACGACGCCCTCCCCACCGTCGAGGTCGACCCCGAGTCGTACGAGGTCCGCGTGGATGGGGAGCTGGTGACCGCGCCCGCGGCGCAGTCGCTTCCCCTCGCCCAGCGGTACTTCCTGATCTGAGGGCGCTATGACCACATCGAACGTCGCGTCGAGCCTGCTGTTGCTCCAGCTCATGGACTCGTCGTTCCCCGTTGGTACCTTCGCGCACTCGTACGGCCTCGAGCAGTCCGTGCGTGACAGGCGCGTGACGGACGCGGTGGGCGTCGAGGGCTTCGTGCAGTCGGTGCTATCAATGCAGGTCGCGACGACGGACGCGCGAGCGCTCGCGGGAGCGCACGAGGCGGCTCGACTCGCCGACATCGGCGAGGTCATGCGCGTCGACCGTGAGCTCTATGCCACGAAGGGCACGAGCGAGCTCCGGGACGCCTCGACTTCGACGGGACGACGTCTCCTGCAGGAGGTGCTGGCCCACCCTGAGGTCTCTCACGATCTGATCGCGACTTACCTCGATACGGTCGAGCGTGACGACGCGCCGGGGACGCACGCCGTCGCACTCGGCGTCGTCGGAGCAGCCCTCGAGGTGCCTGCCACGGAGCTCGTCGCCGCGATGCTGTTCTCGACGGCGAATACGCTCCACCAGGCCGCGATGCGCCTGCTGCCGGTGTCACACCGCGACGCGCAGGCCGCTCTCCACCGCCACCGCGCCGAGATCCCCGCACTCGCCGACGATGTGAACAGCGAAGGCGGTCCCGACTTCGCCTCGTTCCTCCCCAAGCAAGAGATCGCGTCGATGCGACACGAGGGCGCCGGCGTCCGCTTCTTCGCCTCGTGAGGGAGTCGCTCACCGCACGGTTCGCTCCCGCCGACCGAGGTGTCACGCTCCGCGCCACCTCGACGTCGGCGCTCGAGATGCGCGGCCCGTTCCCTGCGTTCGCTGGCGCGCTCCCGCGCTACTTCCTCCGGAACGTGACAGCGGGGATGCTCGATGGCGACGACTACGCCATCGGCATTCACCTCACCGAGGGCGCCCGGGTCACGGTCGCGCCGACCTCAGCGGCCAAGGTATTCGTGTCACGAGGTGCAGGCGCACTGCTCGCTACGACGATCGAAGTCGAGCGGGGCGCCATCCTCGACTTCGACGCGGGCCTCACCATCCCGCACGCCGGCGCCGTCGCGCGGCAGGCGACCGCAATCGTCCTCCACGAGGGCGCGCGCATCGCCTACGCGGATACGTTCGCCTTCGGACGGATCGCGCACGGCGAGCGGTTCGCCTTCGATCGCTTCGAATCGAGCCTGCGCGTCAGGACGCAGACCGGCCTCGTGCGGTACTCCCGCCGGAGCGTGCTCGTGCCTAGCGAGCAGCGCGGCCTCCTCAATGCAGCGGTAGGCACGGCGGGTGTCCTCGGCTCTTTGCTGCTGCTTGGTGCGGGCGATCGCCCGGAGCTCCCGGAGGTCGAGGGCGCTTACGCCGGGACCTCGGCCCTGCCGCACGGCATCGGGTGGCAGGTCCAGGTCCTGGCGGCACGCCACGAGCAGTCCGAGCGCGTGCTGTCCGAGGCACGCACGGCATGGATCGCTTCGCATGGCCTCGCAGAGGTCAAACCAGATCTGGATCCGGTGTTCGCCTAACTCGTCGCCTGCTTCGGGGACACCGGACGGATCGTGGTCGACATACGCCACGTCCCGTCGCGCGGCAGCATGACGCGGTCGCCCGCGACGTTGGCCGTCTCGACGCACACCATCTGCCGCCACCCCTCGCCGAGGTCGGCGAGCCGCGCGGCACGCTCCTGCCCTGGATTCCAGACCACGGTCGAGCGCGCCCCGCCTCCATCGACTTCGATCAGCCGTGACTCATCGTGCACCGTGACAAGGCCGCTCCTGTTCGGATACAGCCGGTCCACCTCGCCCCGGAGATGCAGCGGAGCGCCCTCGGCGTTCTGGCGGACGCGCCCCGCTGCCATGTCGATGAACGGCGCGCGCTCGAGGCCGGAGAGCGCCACGGCCTCAACGTCGCTCACGGCGAGGTAGGTGTGGAGTGCCGCCTCGAACGCTGCGTTCTCATCACCTGCGTTGCGGATTTCGAGGGCGACCGTCAGCGTCTCGCCGAACGACGCAGTCAGGCGGCACTCCCACGGCGCGATGTACGTCCCGAGGTCGACCTCAACCACGTCTCCGATCCGCCGAGTGCCACGCAGATCCCATGGCCGGATACGGGCGAGTCCGTGCGAGGGCGCTGACCCGTTGTCTGGGTGCGCACCGAACCACGGGAAGCAGACGGGGATGCCACCTCGAATGGCGCGTCCGCCCTCGAACTTCGCCGTCGGGCTGAGCCAGAGCACCTCGCCGTGTCCTGCGGGGCGCCAGCGCGTGACCTGCGCGCCGTGGAGGTAGAACTCGGCTTCGCAGGCCGAGGACTGGACGACGCCACGAGTGAGCCCGCCCGGTCCGGCGTCGAACCGGAGTACGCCGTCGATCCCGAATGCATCGTTCAGTCCGTCGAGGCCCACAAGACTCACTGACGCTCTAGTCGTCCTCGGACGGCCGGATCAGCAGTACGGCGGACCGCTCCGTGTTCCGGGCGACGGCGTCCGCCACCGATCCGAGGAGGAGACGACCCAGTCCGCCTCGACCGTGCGTCGCCATGACCACGACATCGATTCCGAGGCGGTCCACCGCCTCGAGGATCGCCTCGGTCGGCTCGCCGGCGACAACCTCGGTGGCCACGTTCGCCACACCACGCTCCTGCATCGCGGTTGCGACCGAGGTGAGCGCCACGTCCGCCTCCGCCCGCTGCTCGGCGGCGATCTGGTTCGCCGCATCCACGGGGATCGCCGCCCTCGGCGGGGCGCCGACCGGCATGCTCGCCGCGAGGAGGCCTGCCTCAGAGTCCGTCACCTGGATCAGCGTGAGCTCGGCGCCGAGCGCGCGGGCGAGGTACTCAGCGTGCGGCACCGCGGTCTGGGACAGGTCGGACCCATCGAGGGGAAGGAGCACCCGGTGGATCCCGGGCTCCGGCCCGTCCGCCGGCGGTGGCGACAGCAGCACGGGCACGCTCCGTGCGTTGCGGATGATCTGCTCCGCTACCGATCCGAGGACGGCCCGGCGGATGCCGCTCATTCCGCGCGAACTCACGACGATGAGATCCGCGTCGAGTTCGTCCGCAGCCTCGACCAGCGCCTCGCCAGGCTCGCCGTGGACGACGAGCGAGCCGACGTGCGTCACGCCTCGTGCGCGCAGGTCCGCAACGACCTCGCTGAGGTGCGGTTCTGCCTCCAGCGGATCGGCCGCGGCTTGCTCGGCAGCCTCGTCGCTCAAGTATGCGTCCCAACCGTCGTCGTCGAGGTCGTTGGGCTTCACGCCGGCCGCCTCGGACACGCGGATCACGAGGACATCGGCATCACCGGCGGCGGCGAGCGCAGCGGCGCGAGGGATGGCAGCGCGCGAGAGCGGTGATCCGTCGTCGGTCAGGATGATGCGTTCGTACATAACGAAACCTTCCTCAAGTGGACAGTCTTCAGATGAAGTGTCCACGGACGATTCCATCATGCCTCATCAAGTGGGCAAGGAAGGCGTGGTGCCCCGATCGTCTGGGCGGAGGCAGGAGCGGTAGCGGCAGGGCTACTCGTCGGTGGGGATGATCAGCACCTGACCGATCGACAGGGTGTACGGCGGCTGCAGGTTGTTTCGCTCGATGATCTCGTCTGCCGGGATTCCGAAGCGGGCTGCGAGGACCTCGACGCCATCGCCAGCGACGACGACGTATTCGAGCTCGGGCTCGGGCGTCTCGGTCGGTGTGGCGGTCGTCGCGACCGGGGTGCCGGAGGGTGTCGTGGTAGCGGTCGGCGTTGGGGGAGTGACGCCGGTCGCCGGCGTGGGCGATGTGGGAGTCTCAGGCTGAGACGCGACGTTCTCCGTCGCTGAGGGGGTGACCAACTCAAGAGGTGTCTGCTCGCGAAGCACGAGCAGTCCGGCCGCGCTCAGGACGATCGCACCTACGATCGCCACGAGGACAGCGACGAACACACCACTGGCACCTTCGGTGTACACGGGGCCCTGCCCGCTGCCTGTGACCTACGCCGCCTCGTGTTCCTGTTCTCTTGTCTCGCGCAGGTAGGAGAACTGGCGGCACCCGCAGATGTCGCGTGCACAGGAGTGGTGCCAGTCGTAGGTGTGCCCGCACTCACAGCGATCGCGCGGGCCGGGCTCGATGGCGCTTGGCTCGTGACTCCACTGAGTGGAGTCGGACGCGCGAGGCTCTGAGGCGCTCACCGCTCGCTCGTGGAGGGTGAAGTACGCGCACAGGGCAGCGACGAGTAGCGCCGCTAAGGCCGGGATCAGATCATTGGCCATCTGGGGGACCTTCGAACTTCCCCGCCCCCAGTTGTCAGGGCAGATTATCGACGCTGGCGTCGCTGATCAAGCCACTGCCTCGCCTGACTCGGCTTCCACGACCGCCTGAGGACGGGCTAGCCTGCCCGAGGCAGGATCGACGGTCCTCGCGCGGGGCGTCGCTCGGCGCTCGCTTCGGAGACGAGGCTCGGCGCACAGCAGGCCTAGAAGGCAGTCCATGGATCTCCTCAATCGTCGCTGCTTGTCCCGCTCCGCATTCCTCGTAGTCATGCTCACGGCGCTCACCGTGCTCGCCGCGTGCAACCCCGACACCCGCCCCGGCGACGTCACCGGAACCGTGCGCGTCGATGGCTCCTCGACGGTCTTCCCCGTCGGTGAGGCCGTCGCCGAGGAGTTCTCGAAGGTGTCCCGCGTCCGGACGAACGTCGGGTTCTCTGGGACGGGTGGCGGCATCGAGAAGTTCTGTCGCGGCGAGACGCAGTTCGCACACGCCTCGCGGGCGATGCGCGACGCCGAGGCCGAGATGTGCGCCGAGCAAGGCCGCGGCGACATCGTCGAGTTCCAGGTCGCCATCGATGCGCTGACGGTGATGGTGCACCCCTCGAACGACTTCGTGTCGTGCCTGACCGTCGAGCAACTGCACGACATCTTCCGCAACGGCGGGTACTCGTCCTGGAGCGAGGTCGACCCGTCGTATCCCGACGAGCCTATTGTCGGGTACGTGCCGGGGACGGACTCGGGCACGTTCGACTACTTCGTGGAGGCGGTCATCGAGGGCTTCGACGAGGAAGCAAGTCACCGCGGTGATTTCACGGCGTCCGAGGACGACAACATCCTCGCTCAGGGCATCGAGAACGACACGAACTCGATTGGCTACTTCGGGTTCGCCTACTTCCAGGAGGCCGGGCAGCGCCTGAAGGCCGTGGCCATCGACAATGGCGACGGCTGTGTCGAGCCGACGTTCCAGAACGCGCTCGACGGCACGTATGAGCCCTTGTCTCGGCCACTGTTCATCTACACGACCGAGACGATCCTCCGCGAGAACGAAGCTGCACGGGCGTTCATGGACTTCTACGTCGAGAACCTGCAGGAGTTGGTTGAGGAGGTCGGCTACGTCGGCCTGCCGCCCGAGGTCTACCAGGACCAGGTCGCGAAGCTGGAGCCGTTCCTGCAGGACGATGCTGAGCCTGCCCCTGGAGCCTCCGAGGGCGCACCGCAGCCGATCTCCCGCCCGGCGCTGGTCGCCGACCGGTAGCGATCTGCTGCCCGGGCGCGGTCAGTTCGCCTCGGCGTCGATCCTCGCGAGGTACTCGGTCAGGGTGAGGCCCGTCTGCCGCATCCAGTCGGCGTGTGTCTCGCCGATGTAGCGCAGGTGCCAGGGCTCGTAGCGGTAACCGGTCGTCTCCTCGGCGCCTTCGGGGTAGCTCTCGACGAAGCCGAACCGCCACGCATGCTGCGCGAGCCAGCGCCCCTCGGGCGTGTCACCAAACGCCGGTTCCAGCTCCCATCCGACCGAGGCACTCGTGACGTCGGCGACCGTTCCGAGCTGGTGCTCGCTATGGCCCGGCTGTGCGCTGCGTCGGTTGGCCTCATCGAGGCCGAGCACGCTCACCCAGTGGTCGTGCGTGAAGACCTGCTCCTGGTAGGAGCGATACGCCGATCGCACCGCGATCTCATGCCCTGCCGCCCGAGCGCCCTCGATGAGCCGCGCGACGGCGTCCGCGGTCTCCTCCGTGAGGTACTGCGCCCCACCGCCCGGGATCACGAGGTCGTCGGGCAGGAGCGCGAGCGAGTCCGGCACGAAGTCTGCCGGTAGCGCCCGGTCCTTGGTGACGATCCGCAGGAGGTGCTCGTCCGGGATCTCCGGTCGAGCGCACCGCACCAGCGCGAGCGCACCGGGCTCGAAGCTCGCACGGAACGCCGCATTCGCGAACGTCGGTGCCTCGGGTGCGTAGAGTTGGAACGAGCCCCCTCGCGTGATCGCGAGCACTTCCACCTGGCAGCCACGCTCGATGAGTTCGTCGACGAGCGCGTCGGGAGTCGCCCCGGGAAGCGTTTCGATGAGCACCATCCCACCGCCGGACGGAAGCGAGCCCTGGAACGCGGATGATGCTGCCTCGGTGGGTGCTTCCTGTGCCGTAACTCTGGGGGCACCAACGAACTCGAAGAGTCCGAGGACAGCGAGGAGCAGCGTCACGAGGCGGATCGCGCGGATCACGGGAGCTTCTCTCTGGTTAGGTGGCCTCTGGGGGATCGTTCGTGCCAACTCAGTATGCGCGATAGGCACCGCCTGCTCACGCGGCTGCAACACCCGCCGCGCTAGCCTCCCGTGAAGCGTCCCGAGAGCGTCGAGGTGACCCATGGACTCTGACCAGGCCAGCCCTCCACCAGCGCAGTCATCGTCGGCTGTCCGCGTGGCGACGTTGCCGCGTGCCCTCGACCACCTCGAGGCGATCCTCGCGCAGTTCGAGGGCCGACAGCCGATGATCTTCCTCGACTTCGACGGCACGCTCTCCCCGATCGTCGACCATCCCGAGGACGCGGCGATTGATCCGGCCACGCGCGAGGCTGTGCGCCGCCTCGCGGAGCGGTACCCCATCGCCATCCTCAGCGGACGCGACCGCGAGGACGTCGAGCGCCGCGTCGGCCTGGAGAGCCTGGTCTACGCCGGCAGCCACGGCTTCGATGTGCGTGGCCCGGATGGCCTGCGCTACGAGCACGAGGAGGCGGTGGACTACCTGCCTGAACTCGATGCGCTCGAGGAGGAGCTGCGGGCAGCCGTCGCCGGCATCGATGGCGCGCTCGTCGACCGGAAACGGTTCGCGGTGGCCGTGCATGACCGGCAGGTTGCCGATGCGCTTCGTCCTCGCGTCCGCGAGGCCGTGCTCGAGACGGGCCAGCGACACCCGCGGCTTCACACCTCGAAGGGCCGTCGAGTGCATGAGTTCCAGCCGGACGTCCCGTGGGACAAAGGTCGCGCACTCCTCTGGCTGATCGACGCGCTCGGCTACGACCGGTCCGGTGTCGCGGCGATCTACGTGGGAGACGACACCACCGACGAGGACGCATTCGTCGCGCTCCGCGAGACTGAGGCCGGTGTCGGGGTGGTTGTACGAAGCGAGGATCGGGAGACCGGGGCGCAGTACCGGCTCGACGGGACGGAGGAGGTGCTCGACCTCCTCGTACGTCTGCGGGCAAGACTTGCAGCGACGTAGAACCGCCGGGCGGATCGAGGCACGAAGAAGGGGCGGCGCTCAGCGCCGCCCCTTCCGTCCGAAGTTCGTCGTGCGGCTAGCGTTCGAGGTCGAAGCGGTCGAGGTTCATCACCTTGTCCCACGCCGCCACGAAGTCGCGCACGAACTTCTCCTTGGCGTCCTCGCTCGCGTAGACCTCGCAGAACGCCCGAAGCTGCGAGTGTGAGCCGAAGACGAGGTCGACGGCAGTCGCCGTCCACCGGAGGTCGCCCGAGGCGCGATCACGCCCCTCATACGCGTACGGCGCGGAGGCGGACGGCACCCATTCCGTGCGCATGTTGAGCAGGTTCACGAAAAAGTCGTTGGTCAGCGTCTCCGACCGGTCCGTCAGGACACCGTCGCGCGACTGCCCGTAGTTGGTGCCGAGGGCACGCATCCCGCCCATGAGAGCGGTCATCTCCGGCGCGGTGAGCGCCAGCATGTTCGCGCGGTCGAGCAGCAGCGTCTCCGGCGACAGCTCTGCGCCCGCCCGGATGTAGTTGCGGAACCCGTCCGCGATGGGCTCGAGCGGTGCGAAGGAGTCGGCGTCCGTCTGCTCCTGCGAGGCATCGGTTCGGCCCGGCGCGAAGGGGACGGTGACGTCGTACCCGGCGCGCCTCGCGGCTTCCTCGACGGCCGCACAGCCACCGAGGACGATCAGGTCAGCGAGTGAGACGCGCTTCCCGCCGGACTGGGCGCTGTTGAAGCCCTGCTGGATGCCCTCGAGGGTCTGCAGGACGCTGGCGAGCTCGGCCGGGTTGTTGACCTCCCAGTCCTTCTGCGGGGCCAGGCGGATCCGCGCCCCATTCGCACCGCCGCGCTTGTCCGTGTCACGGAAGCTGGCCGCCGCGGCCCACGCCGTCGAGACCAGCTGCGAGATCGAGAGCCCCGACGCGAGGAGCTGGCGCTTGAGGTCGGCGATGTCCGCATCGTCGACCAGCGGGTGGTCAACGGGTGGCACCGGATCCTGCCACAGCTGTGGCTCCGGTACCCACGGCCCGAGGAAGCGCGAGACCGGACCCATGTCGCGGTGGAGCAGCTTGTACCAGGCCTTCGCGAACGCGTCGGCCAGTTGGTCGGGATTCTCGTAGAAGCGCCGCGAGATCGGCTCGTAGATCGGATCGACCTTCAGCGCGAGGTCGGTCGTCAGCATCATCGGCGCAACGCGCTTCGAGGCGTCGTGGGCGTGGGGGGCGGCCTCCTGCGCCTCGGCGTTCGTGGGCCGCCACTGCTGGGCGCCCGCCGGGCTCGTGGTCAGCTCCCAGTCGTATTCAAAGAGGTTGGACAGGAAGCCGTTGTCCCATTTCGTCGGCTCGTTCGTCCACGGCCCTTCGAGGCCGCTCGTGATCGTGTCCGCACCCTTGCCCGTCCCGGCAGAGTTCTTCCAGCCAAGGCCCTGCTCCTCGTGCGGCGCGGCCTCGGGTTCCGGCCCCACGTGCTCCGGGTCCACCGCGCCGTGGCTCTTGCCGAAGGTGTGGCCACCGACGATGAGCGCGACTGTCTCCTCATCGTTCATCGCCATGCGGGCGAAGGTCTCGCGGATGTCGCGCGCGGACGCCTGCGGGTCCGGCTGGCCGTTGGGGCCCTCGGGGTTGACGTAGATCAGGCCCATTTGCACGGCGCCGAGGGGGCCGCTGAGCTCGCGGTCGCCGCTGTAGCGCTCGTCCCCGAGCCAGGTGTCCTCCGGGCCCCAGAAGATCTCCTCCGGCTCCCAGACATCCGCGCGACCGAAGCCGAAGCCGAAGGTCTTGAACCCCATCGACTGCATGGCGACATCGCCTGCGAACACCAGCAGGTCAGCCCACGAGATCTTCTGGCCGTACTTCTGCTTGAGCGGCCAGAGCAGGCGGCGCGCCTTGTCGAGGTTCGCGTTGTCGGGCCAGCTGTTGAGCGGTGCGAACCGCTGAGCGCCGTCGCCGCCGCCACCTCGACCATCGGCAATCCGGTACGTCCCGGCGGCGTGCCAGCTCATACGGATGAAGAGCGGCCCGTAGTGGCCGTAGTCGGACGGCCACCAGTCCTGGGACGTAGTCATCACCTCGATCAGGTCCTGGCGCAGTGCCTCGACATCGAGGCTCTTGAACGCCTCGGAGTAACTGAAGTCCGTCCCCAGCGGGTTCGAGCGTTCCGAGTGCTGGTGGAGCACGGACAGGTCGAGCTGGTTCGGCCACCAGTCCCGGTTCGTCCTCGGACGGTGGGCCCCGTCGGGGGTGGGGGACGGGATGGCCGGGTTTTCGCTCTCACTAACGCTCTCAGTCATGTTCTTCGGCTCGGCCACGTTGGAAGTTCTCCTCGATCACTGCGTTCGCTGATGCGCTTGAGTGTGCTGGACGTGGTTGGGAGGGGATGCCGCACGGCGACATCTGGGTCGACGAGTCGCCCGTACCCCTGAGGCTTCGACGCTAGCATGAGGAGCCCGCGTTTCCCATCGCCGCGCCTCGCGATCCGCCGCCATCGATTCCCTCGCCCCCTGCGGCCCGGCGATTCGCGCGCACTCGCGTTCTTGCGGGGCGATTCGTCGAGCAGGGGCAGGGCGTCGTCGAGACGGAGATCCGCTATCCCCCGTCTCCCTGAACCCGCGTGTGGGTGGCTCGACGGCGACGCGGGACGAGACGACGAGGATGCTCACGCGGTCGTAGTCGCGCCTCCGGTCACCCCGGATACGGGGTGTCGACCAAGCCTTCCTCGGCGGCTTTGATCTGGAGGGCGATGTACTTCGAGTAGATGCGCGCCTGCGACAGACTGCCAGCGATGAACCAGACACCCTCCTGCGGCGTCCGCTTGAACATGTTGGCCAGTTCACCGTCCTTGTCCTCCCCCCAGATCTGGCCAATCCGATCCGCCATTTCGTCGCCGAGAGCACGACGCACCAGCTCACCCTGCGGGTAGTACCCGGTGCCCAGGACGATCAGGTCTGCGGGCTTGGTGGTCCCGTCCTTCAGTAGCGCGCCTTCCGGACAGAACCGCTCGATCGTCTCGTACGGGAGCAATCCAATCTCGCCCTTGATCATGAGCTCGGAGCTGCCGGCGTCGAGGTTGTAGCCCCCGCCCCGCCGGCGGTACTTCATCTGGTGGCCGGTCTCGTCCTCGCCGATGTCGTACTTGAAGCCGATGCGCTTGAGGCCCTCGATCATGTCTTTGTCGAGCTCCGTCATCCGCTTCACCGCCAACTTGTAGGCGTCGAGGATCAACGGCGGCGTGGCCGCGGATGCGATCAGGTCGCAGTCCGCGACCGGCAGGCCCTCGTCATAGAGGGCGTAGTTCAACTTCGCCGACGGGTCGATGGAGACGACCGTCGTCGAGCCGCGCTGCACGATCGTGGTCTCGCAGCCGAAGTGATAGAGATCGAGCGCGATGTCGTTGGCCGAGGAGCCCGTGCCGATCACCAGGGCCTGCTTGCCCCTGTAGGGCGCCCCGTTATCAAAGCCCTCGGAGTGGACGACCTCGCCCGCAAACTCGTCGAGGCCGGGGAGTTGCGGGATCAGCGGGTAGGTGGAGACGCCGTTCGCGAACACGATGTGGCGCGGGTGCATGACCCGCTCGCTTCCATCGGTCAGCTTCAGCGTGGCGTTCCAGCACCTGGCTTCGGCATCCCATTCACCCTTAGTGAACTCGGTGCTCGTCCAGTTGTTGATCTCCATGACCTGGGCATAGATCTCGAACCACAGCGCCAGCATGTCCTTCGGGATGTAGTTTGGCCACGTCGGCGGGAACGGCATGTAGGGCAGGTCGTTGACGTTGATCGAGTTGTGCAGGGCCAGCGAGTGGTAGCGGTTGCGCCAGCTATCGCCGATGCGCGGCCACTTCTCGACCACGAGCGTGTCGACGCCGAGCTGGTTCAGCCGCGCCGCCATCGAGAGCCCGGCCTGAGCGCCGCCCACCACCAGCACGGTCGGATCGCGGTCGTCGTAGTTCTGCGCCTTGCGCCGCACGTCTTCCCAGTTGTCGCCGCCGAAGTTGCGAGAGAACGCGGCACCGCTCGGACGTCTGCTGCCGATCTTCTCCTCGAACCCGGTGAGCTCTTCGAGCGACGTGGACAGCACCCACGCCCTGTGCCCGGCCACTCCACCGTCCGAGGATGGCAGCAGCCGCAGTACGCCTTCGCCGCGCCCGACCTTCGTTTCGAACTTAAACATCGCCTCGATGCACTCGCGCCCCACCCGCTTGACGCGCCTTGGAGGCGTGCGGTCGGCGTTGATCGCGAACCTCGCCGCGCAGACCACTGGCTGACGCTCGACCAGACCGCTGGCAATCGCCTCAGCCCCCACGCGCGGAGTGATGTGCCATGTGAAGGCAAGGATGTCCCGCCAGTGAGCGTCGCTCTCGCATAGGGCCGCGACGGCCGTCGCATCCCTTGCCGCCAGGGCCGTCTCGAAGTCTGACAGCCACCGCGACACGACCGCCTGCATCTCAGCGGCATCGCTCGCAATCAGGGCAGCATGAGCGGTGTCATTCATGGTCGTCGCCTCCAGTCGGTACCAACGTTCTCGCCCGAGGTCTCAAGCGGTGGTGAGGGCCGGCGGTGGTCTCCGTTGTACCCACTGCGTCGCCGCCTCGTACGCCGCCGCGAGTTCGAGCACGCCGAGGTCTCCCTTCGCCGGCCCAACGAGCTGTAGCCCGATCGGACGGCCGTCCTCGGAGAATCCGGCGGGCACGCTGATCGCCGGGAGACCGGCCAGCGAGGCGGGCACGACCACCTCCATCCAGCGGTGGTAGCTGTCCATCGCTCGCCCCGCGACCTCGTGCGGCCAGTCCAGCGTGACGTCGAAGGGGAGTAGTTGGGCAGATGGCAGGGCGAAGTAGTCGTAGCGCTGGAAGAGCGCGCGGAGAGCGCCGTACCACCCGCTGCGGTCGAGTGCGGCCTGGTGGAAGTCCAGGCCGCTGAGGCCCATCCCGTGCTCGATCTCCCAGACGATCTCCGGCTTCAGGAGCGCGCGACGGTCGCCGTCAGCGTAGTTCTCACGGTGTCGTCCCGCCTGCCCGAGGGAGCGGAGCGTCGTCCACGCGCTCCACATCCGCTCGAAGGGGAAGTCGGGTAGCGCCTCCTCGACCACACACCCCACGCCCTCGATCTCCTCGAGCGCTGAGCGGCAGAGCGCCAGCACCTCCGGCTCGATCGCGAGGTACCCGCCGAGGTCGCCGAGCCAGGCGATGCGGCGCCCGCGCACCACGGTGGACAGCGGTCGCGCGAACACCGACGGGTCCTCCGTGTTGGAGAGCGGTGCCCGGTCGTCGTAGCCAGCCAGCGTCGACAAGAGCATCGCCAGGTCCGCGACGCTGCGCGCCATCGGGCCCTCGCTGCTTAGTTGCTGGTAGAAGACATCGGGAGCTGGGCCGCCCGGGACGCGCCCCCAGGAAGGGCGAAAGCCAAGCACGTTGTTGTAGCCAGCCGGGTTGCGGAGGGACCCCATCGCGTCGCTGCCGTCGGCGACGGGGAGCATCCGCAACGCCAGCGCCACTGCCGCGCCGCCGCTGCTGCCTCCGGCCGTCCGGTCGGGGACGTACGCGTTGCGCGTCGCTCCGAAGACATCGTTGTAGGTGTGCGATCCGAGCCCGAACTCGGGCGTGTTCGTCTTGCCGATGAGGACCGACCCTGCTCGTCGAATACGCTCGACGAGGATGGAGTCGGCAGCGGGGATGTTCTCCTGGAACAGCCGCGAGCCCATCGTGGTCCGGATGCCCGCCGTGCTGGTCAGGTCTTTGGGCGCCTGCGGGAATCCGTGCATCCACCCCCGGTACTCGCCCTGGTCGAGGTCGCGGTCCCGCTCGGCCGTTTCCTCGAGCAGTTCGCCCTCGTCCCGCAGCGACACGATCGCGTTGTGGACGGGGTTGTGCCGGCCGATCTGTTCGAGGAACGCAGCCATCACCTCGACGCACGAGACCTCACGCTCGCGGATGGCCCTCGACAGTTCGATGGCGCCCCACGTGACGATCTCATTCGCGGTCCCGGAGCTTTCCGGTGCCATTCGAGCCTCCATCAACCATCGCCCCGAGTCTCAGAGCGCGGGGCGTGAGGCTAGCACTGCACGACGCGCCCGCCGCGCGAGTGCCGCGAAAGATTTGCTCGGTCGCTGCCCGCATCGCGCCTCGGGCGGCCACCTCATCCGCAAGACTCGGGAAGACTCCGGCCGCTCGCCCGCAAACACGGATACTGGACCGGCGCGGGCAGCTCGCTCGCTCATCGCAACAAGCGTGTCTTGCTACGATCAGGTGATTGCAGTTGAGGGCTCTCCGGTCCTCTGCACTCCCACTCTCGTACGAGATCTGAGGTCTCACAATGCCGCTAGACGAACATGCCCTCCTCCTCGAGTTAGAGCCCGCAGCAGAGCGGCTCTACGACCGCCACGCGCGCGTCGCGCAGGAGTGGTTCCCCCACGACTACATCCCATATCGATTAGGTCGCGACTTCGACAAGGAACCCTGGACGCCAGATCAGCCGCGGCTGACCGGAGTCGCGCAGACCGCCTTCGAGGTAGGCCTCCTGACGGAGGACAACCTGCCCTCGTACCACCGGCTGATCCACGGGATGTTCTCGCGGGGAGACGGCGCCTGGATCAACTGGATCGGGCGGTGGACGGCCGAGGAGGGGCGCCACGCGATCGTGATCCGCGACTACCTCACGGTGACGCGGAACCTCGACCCGACGTTGCTGGAGCGCGGGCGTATGTCGCAGCTCCAGAAGGGCTACGACCACGACTCCCCGGACACGCTGCACGGACTGGCGTACGTCGCGTTCCAGGAGTTGGCGACGCGCATTTCGCACCAGAACACCGGCAAGTACTCCAACGATCCGGTGGCCGACCGGATTATGAGTCGCGTCGCGGCGGATGAGAATCTGCACATGGTCTTCTATCGCGACATCCTGGCTGCAGCGCTGGAGCTCGATCCATCTGCGGCGGTGCAGGCGATCGTGGACGAGGTGCTGGACTTCGAGATGCCCGGCGCCGGGATCGCCGGCTTCAGCCGGAAGGCCGCAGCGATTGCGAAAGCCGGGATCTACAACATCCGCGTCCATCGCGACGAAGTGCTGATGCCGATCCTGAAGCACTGGCGCATCTTTGAGCTGAGCGGGCTCAACGCCGAGGGCGAGCGAGCTCGAGAACGGCTCCGCGAACACCTCGACCGCCTCGAGGTGCAGGCTCGCCAATTCGAGGCCCGCATGGCGCGGAGTGCGGAGGTCTCGGAGCGCTGAGGCGCTGCCCCCACCTCGACGGACCGACAGCCGAGTCCACGTCGGGTTGCCAGCCTCGCGCGCGACCCTTCGCTTGGGAAGCAATGAGTCCGCCAGCTACACCCCCTCGCGCCGTGGCGTTGAATACGAGTTCCGGGCTCGCTCCGCCCCCGCGAGGTGCCCGGCGCGCCTCCGGCGTCCAAGT
>Ga0114916_1001155_pt1 | contig 15572 bp, 15 predicted proteins | sample MalvirAntarct_66_FD_83501 | JGI IMG/M metagenome (GOLD analysis project Ga0114916, IMG submission 83501) | Marine viral communities from the Global Malaspina Expedition - Malaspina viral metaG Antarct_66 | ecosystem: Environmental > Aquatic > Marine > Oceanic | place: West Anvers Island... | reverse complement strand
GGGACGACCATCATGCGACCTCCGGGAATGCCGGTGATGGACGATGCCGCGCGTGATGCCTATTTCGACATTGCCGCGCGCGGAATTTTCAGCGGGAAGGCCGCCGATCGCGCGGTTTACTGCAAGATGCTCGACGGTCTGCATGCGACAATGGCGGATCCCTATGACTCGTCAATCGCCTTCCCCGCGATCTGGATGGGCCATGCCGACCTCGTGATGAAACTCTACTCCGAATGTATTCACCCGGCCAACATGTTCAGCTTGATGAGCCTGTGGATCGATATCGACCCGATAAACCGCACCCGCCTCCATCCCGGCTTTATGCAGTTTGCAGAGAAGATCGGTATGGTCGAAGCGTGGGAGAAGTTCGGCTGGCCCGATCTCATTCCGCACGACCCGCGAAACACGTCGTCGGACCCGGATTGACGCTTTTTTGACGGTTGAGCCGATTGACGCTCGGCTCGGTTCGGCAGACAGTTCTCCTCAGTCGCACAACAGATCGACAAGCCTGCCTTAGCCCGGAAAAGCACCGCTTTCCGGTGCCGGCGAAGCTTGGCCCGGTCGTCGTGGGAGGGGGAGGAATGAGCGAGACGCATCCGGCAGGCGAGAACCTGCACAATCTCTATGTGACCGCGATCAATTCGAACGACACGCAGGCGGTCGCAGCACGCCTGTCCGACAACGTGGTGTTTCAAACCCCGGGCGAACCCGAACTGGTCGGCAAGGAAGCTGTGACCGAGTGGGCTTCGAGCTTCTTCGAGGCATTCGAAGCGCACTGGGACAAGACCGAAAACCTCTTCGAGGTTTCGGGCGATTTTGCGATCAGCCGGTACACCTATAGCGCTCGCATCCAGCCGCGTGAGGGTGGCGCGCCGATGGAGGAATTTGGCAAGGGCGTACGCGACGGTATCTACGTCCTGCGCGCCGACGATGCGCTGGTGGTCAAACGTGTGACGCTCAAGCCCGGTGGCCGCAAGATCACCATCAGCAGCGATAATTCGGCCTACCCCAGCTGGGACGATGTCGACCGGTCCGAAATTCAGGTGGTCGGGCGTGTCATCTGGTTCGGACGCGCGGTTTAGGAGCTCCCCTTGTCTTAGATCCCGATTTCGAAAGGCTTTACCCTTTCCTTGGTGAGTTCGGGCTTGTCACTTGCAGGCGAAGCGCTGCCAACATCCTTGTCTTGCGATAGGCCCTTGGCAGCTGCCGCTTTGAGCCTTTGCGTTACTACGAGGGCCGATGCTTTCTCGCCGCTGTTGGACTTGATGGCCCGGCCGAGTTTCTCGGCATTATCTGCAATCAGCGTAAGGCCGTCGCGAAGCCGGGTGACCGTGACCAGGAAGGTCTGCCGATTGGCGAGATTGCGTTCGCGGCTGTCCATCACCGCGATCCCGCGATCAGAGGTCAGTCCCTGCGCCATATGCGCATTGAGGGCATAGGCGAGGTCCATGCGTTTGAGCATGGGGTCGCCGCGGCTCAGGCGGAGCTCCTTCCCCGCTGATGTCTCCACCATGACGCCCTTTGTGTCGATGGCCACGATCCTCGCCTGGTCGGCGTTGAACAGCCCGCGCTTGTGGTCATTGTCGGTCCAACGGATTTTGTCACCCTCAATGATGGACAGCGATTTGCGTTCGAAGAGCGACAGCCGGCTATCGTCTGCGCCCGGCCGCAAGCGGGCGGGATTGAACTTGCGAAGCCGTCCTTTCCTGTCCTCAAGCACGAGCTGCCTGCGCGTTTGGTCGATGGTCTTGACGGTGTAGTCGCCCTTGGAGAGTTTCTGGGTGCTGTCGCGCGAGCGAAAGTTGAGGACCATGCCCGGCTGATATGTGCGGAGGTATCGCAGCTCCTCGTATGTCACATTTACCCGCGAATGAACGGTCAACCGGCCCGATCGTGGGCCGAGCTCGCCGTTGGCCTTGAGTCCGCGCTGGACGGCCTCCTGCCCTTCATTGAGTGAAATTCCATGGTTGACCACCCAGTTCGAGCAGCAGACTGGCTGCTTCTTCGGCCTTGGCCGCAGCGGTGAGGATCGCACGCTCGTCCGATTTGAGGATCTTGAGCCAGGACGCGATGTAGCTGGCGTGATGGTCGAGATGAGTGACCGGAAGACCCAGTTCGGCTCCGAGAATGGCTGAGGACAGTTCGGCGATCAGTTCTTCGGCAGCATAGGCGTCGCTGCCGAAGCGGTTCTTGAGATCGCGATCGAGCCGCGAAGAATGCCCCGTCCAGTGTGACAGCTCGTGCGCGAGCGTCGCATAGTAGTGGTCGTAGGCATCAAAGAGTTCGGCTCGCGGCATGGTGACCCGGTCGCGCAGCGGCTCATAATAGGCCTGTGGGCCATGGTGGCGTAGGTCTGCGCAGATATGGGCAAAGAAAGCATCAAGTCGGTCTTCGCGTCCTTCGGGCTCAAGCGCGGCAACCAGCGGCTTGGGATGGCAGAACTCGGGGAGGCCGTCGCACTGGTCGGCGTTGAACACGGCATAAGCCTTGAGCACGCGCCGGTTCTCGGTGTCCGCTTCGCCTTCGGCGGTCTCGACCTCCTTGGTGTAGCTCTTGTAGAAAATCGCGATGGTCGACTTCTCGCCCTTGCGAACCTGTCCGCCAAGTTTCTGACACTGGCGATAGGTCATCCAGTAGGGTGAGGCGTAGCCGCAACCATCGGCCACCATCCACAACCAGAAGGTGTTCATGCCTCGATAGGGCGTTCCACAGGAGCGCAAGGGCCGCGAGACTGGCACACCGCGCCATGGTTTGACCCAGGGCTTGGTGCCTTGTTCGAGCTTTTCGATAATGGCGGCGGTGATGCGCGCGGCAGGCGAGGTTGATGCAGCGCGGCGGGACTTGGTCATGGAAGGTCTCCTGATCGCCGGAACGAACTTGTCCCGGTTCAGAAGAGCAAAGCTCCCTCTCCTCTCGTTTAATGAGAACGGCTATGCGCTATCGCGAGTGTCATCAAAGTGTTGGCGATGATCGGCTCAAAGCGGCAATAAAGTCAGTCGGCTCGATCTGTGCGCAATGTCGGACATTACGGAACGGCAGGTTCACAGTCTCGAAAACGGTATAGCGGACATTCGAATGCGTTGGTGTAGGCTTCCGGGTCCGACCTATACCGGACGCTCAGCCTCAGATTTTCGACCCCAGCTGCAGACGTTCCGCTTTTCCGACAGATGTCGACCAGACCCGGTCGTTCGCACAACGACCTCCAGATGGCCGCTTGCGATATAAGCGGCTGTAGGGCTCGTACCTAGCGGACGCCCCTCGATGATGCTCTGGGAATATGATCTCGTTGCCCGCTGATCGCGGGCGCTGGGCGCGGTGATCCAACCCCAGATTGAGCAACGAACACCGTTCCGCTAAATCAGTTTCAAGCCTTTCGACCTCGGAAATTGCCCGGAATTTGCACATGGACTTTGAGAAAAGCCCGTTTCACGAAACCTACATTCGCGCAGCCGGAGCTGTCGCCTATGTTGCCGTTGTCGATTCAAATGGCGATGAGGGCGTCGGCTCCTGCTTCCACATCGGTAACGGGATATTCGTCACCGCGCGCCATGTCGTCGAAGGCCTGACCATCAAGGAAGTCGCAACTACCAAGTCTTCCTACCTGAAGGAGGAAGCCAACTCCGACGCGATCGCCCCGCGCCGGCTGACAATCGTAGAAGGCCCGCATTTCGGGCCCGAGAATATCGACGTCGCCGTCTTCCGCGTCGATCTCGGTAACACGCCACTGCCAGCGATCTCAGTGAGCCAGCACACCGAGTATGACCTCGAGGAGCACGATCTCGTCCTCGCCGACATCCTCATCCTCGGATACCCGCCGATCCCGTACACGACCATTCCTGTGCAGGTCGCGACGCTGGGGCAGATCAACGCGGTCGTGCGCGTCCGACATTCACCTGCGAGCCACTTCATCGCCTCAACCATGGCGCGCGGGGGCTTCAGCGGCGGCGTCGCGCTCGACCGCTCTGGTATCGCGCTGGCGCTCGTCACCGAAAGCCTCGGTACAGACAAATCGCTGGTCGAGACCGGCTATAATAGCCTGCTTTCCATCACGCCGGCGGTAGATCTTGCCGCGGAAAAGTATGGCTTCAGTCTGAGCGATGGCGTGCCCGGTCGATACTCTGAGACGCTCGTGGCGATGCGCTTCTCAAAGCATGAAACCACCAGCCTCAGCTCCTATGTCTACGACGCACACATTTATGTGATGGATGATAATCGCGACGTCTTCGTGGAAATGACATGCAACGACGATGGCGTCCTGCAAGCGGCGCTCGACGCCTTCGCCGCCATCGTCTCACCGCGTGTTCACAAGCGCGAAACCGGTCTCGTCTGGCTCACACCGGCCGACAATCCTGCGCCGGCTAAGCTGATCGCGGCAGCTGATTCCGCCCGCGATCAGTTCTTGGCGTCGCGCTATCTCGAAGTAGCCACCGAGCACAGCAATTGGCAACTCGATACTTGGCGGGGCGACTGAATCAAAAGTTCGTCCGCCTTGGCTGCCCAGAGGGCGGTGCCCGGTCCGAAGATCAAGCAACTACCAGCGATTTTCCCGGCGCCGGTATCAGCGCCAACATACCGCGCAAAGCGGGCATCCCTGTCTGGCGCTTCGGTGACGGCTGACTGGACGTCGCGCCACCGTTCATGAACACGGGATCCATGGACAATGACGATGTCGCCCTCAAATGGGACCATGAGGCGAGCCGGGCAAGTGCCGAAGCCGCGCTCGCGCAGATTGCCGCGGCTAGGCCGCAAGCGCTCGACGCGCGTCGCACCGCTCCAAGCTGCCGTTCAAGGCAACGCTTTATCGTGACAGCCACCCCACGAAAAGATGAAACTCTGCTCCTCGCTGTCGCGAGGCATCTCGACTTGCGGATCTTCGAACTGCTCGAAGAACCACGTTTCCATGGCCTCTATGGCGTCAGCCCGCGCCTGCGCCGCTTTCTCTTCCTCTTTCCGCTTTTCGTCCTCGATCGATTCCCAATAGTGTTGCTCCTCCTCGGCGTCCGCCCACCGTTTCCTCTCCCGATCGTCATCTTCATCCCGCATGAACCCAACCTATGCGAAGGCACTTGCTCGACCAAGCCCCCCTCATTGACTTTGGAACAACGTAAGAACATTATTGAGCGGCTGTTGAGGACGCTTCGTCTCGTGTCGCAGCACCTTGAGCAGCGCGCGGACGTTTCACTTGCCTTGGCACGTCCTGGGCTTCACATCTATCAAGCCGAGGCTGGCACCAAGGGGAAGGACAGGCCCGGATGGGACACATAAATTCAACCGCTGCAAGGGCCGCATGAGCATGCGTCTCGCCCTCAGCGATTCAGGACCAGCGCTCGCGCCAATCTCGCCGCGCCGAGAGCTCGGCGCCTATGAGGCCCTGTGGCTGGAAAAGGGCGCGACCTTCAAAACCCTGGCCGATCGTTTTGCGCTCGATGCCGAAGCGCTTCCGTCCGACTTCGTGCCCGCCCAGCTTGCCGAGCAATGCGCGGCTGAGGTGATGGCAAGGCTCAAGAAGGCCGGTGTCCATCAGTTCGGCGTCCGCATCCATCATGCCGGTGACTATCCCGCAAAGCTGCGCGACGCGCGCCACCCGGTCGAGCTTCTCTATTATCGCGGCGCCTGGGAGATCACCGAAACCCGGTGCGTGGCCGTCGTCGGCAGCCGCGAGGCCTCGCCCGATGGTATCCGTCGCGCGGAGCGGCTTGCGCGCGAACTCGTCGATCGCGATTTCACGGTCGTCTCTGGCCTTGCCAAGGGCGTCGATTCGGCTGCACATCGCGGCGCGATCGCGCGCGGCGGACGCACCATCTCCGTGGTCGGGACGCCGCTTGGATCCTGCTACCCCAAGGAGAATGCCGATCTGCAAGAGGAGATCGCCCGCGATCATCTGCTGATCTCGCAGGTACCGGTCCTGCGCTACGCCAAGCAGGCACCCCAGCATAACCGGCTTTTCTTCCCCGAGCGCAATGCCACGATGAGCGCTCTTACCGAGGGCACGATCATCGTCGAGGCCGGCGACACGTCGGGCACGCTGACCCAGGCGCGCGCCGCGCTCCATCAGGGCCGCAAGCTCTTCATTCTTGACAATTGCTTCCAGCGAACGGACATCACATGGCCAGCCCGCTTCGAAGCCGAAGGTGCAGTGCGCGTAAAAACGCCCGACGACATCTGGAGCGCCCTTGGTTGACGGTGTCCGGCTTTCGCTGATCGATGAGACGAGCCGCGGGGATCATTATCACCTGACGGCCGAAGATCGGTGCTACTATCTCTACGAATACACCTCGCACCGCGACTATTCCTTCAGCGCCACCAACCAACTGATCAGCAATCTCAAGAAGAAGCCCACCCAAGCAGAGCAGCCCCATTATTGGTACAAGGGCCAAGCGATCGGCACTTGCGGCCGCGCGCTCGGCGCCGCGCTCAACCCGGCCTGGCTGGGCAACGCCACCCTCGTGCCCGTGCCAGGGTCGAAGGCGGCAGATCACCCGGAATATGATGATCGCATGGAGCGCATCTGCCGGCTAATGCGCCAGCCTGCGCCCGACGTGCGCGCGCTCGTCCGTCAGGCTGCTTCGACAACCGCGTCGCACGAAGCGGGACAAGGTGACCGCGTCACCGTTGAAGACCTGCTCGACCTTTACTCGATCGACGAAAACATTGCCGCCCCTGCGCCGCAGGCAATCGGTATCGTCGACGATGTCCTGACAGCAGGAACCCATTACCGGGCGATGCACACTGTGCTTGCGGCCCGATTCCCGAATGTCCCGATCATCGGTCTCTTCGTTGCGCGGCGGGTCTTTCCCGACGATCCACTTGCCTTCGGAGACCTGTGAGCATGGATCGGCCAAGTCACGACGGATCGCCAGACCGTGTCAGCGACGTCCGTGCAGCGACCGCGCTCACCCCGCCGAGCGCGGGCACGATCGATGAGGAGCGTGCCTTTCTCGCTCTCGCGACGGTGCGGGGCATTGGTCAGAAAACCCTGTTCGCCATGGCCGACGACAAAAGATCGTTCAGCGAAGCGCTCGAATATGGGCCAGATGCGTCCAACCCAGCAGCCAGCGACGGCAAGCCCATCTCAGAGCGGCATTGGTCGCGGGTTCGTGGGCACGCGCTTGAACAGGGTGACCGCCTGGCCGAGCATCTCGAAGCGCTGGGCATCGGTCTGCTTTTTCGGGGCTCGCCCGGCTTTCCCTCCGCCTTGCTCGACCTTGAGCGCCCGCCGCACTGGCTTTTCGTGCAGGGCAGCGTCGAGCGCCTTGCCGAGCCGTCCATTGCAATCGTCGGTACCCGCAAGCCCAGCACCGACGGCTTCTTCCTGTCACGCTATGTGGGCGCTTGTCTCGGCGAATGGGGTGTACCGACCGTCAGTGGCCTCGCGGCTGGCATCGATCAGCTGGCGCATAAACACTCGCTACGCGCTGGCGTGCCGACGATCGCAGTGCTGGGCACCGGCATGCTCGAAGACTATCCCAAGGGCTCAGGTCAACTGCGCGATCATATTCTGGCGACCGGAGGCGTGATCGTCAGCGAATATCTACCGACAGCGTCCTACAGCGCCGAGAATTTCGTCCAGCGCAACCGGCTCCAGGCGGCGCTCGGCCGGGTCCTGATCCCCGCCGAATGGAATCGCCGCAGCGGCACGGCCCATACGGTCCGCTTCGCGACCGCGCTCGGGCGGCCTATTGCCTGCCTGCGCTTGCCTGAGTGGCCAGAGGAGCGTGTTGCGCTGGAGTGCGGCATGGGGCTTCCGACCGGCGAAATCTTCACCGTACCGCACGACCAAGGACGGTTCGACGCCTTCGTCCGGTCGGCGATCGGCAAGTCTTCACCCGCCCAGTTGGGCCAACTTTCGCTATTTGGGGATAGCTAGCCGTGCTCGAGGGGGCGATCTTTTCGCTGCACGATGTGCTAGTGACCAAGGGCACGATCAACGCGCCGCTGTTTGAGGAAACGCTGCGGCTGCTGCGCTATCTCAAGGCGCGGGGTGTCGAGCCGGTTTTCATTGGCAACCATGACTGGACGGTCACCAGTTCCGGTCAGTCGAAGCCGTTCCGGACCTTGCTTGAAGAGCGGCTCGGCCCGATCAGCTATTATATCGGCGGCCAAAATGGGATGCCGTACAAACCACGCGCCGATTCCACCGCCCATATCCTTTCCGAGAAGGGCTGGCAGCGGAATGAGGTCCTCTATATCGGCAACACCACCGACGATATGAAGACCGCCGCCAATGGCGGCCTGCTGTTTGTGAACGTCATGTGGCACGGAGTGGCGAGCCCCTATGGCTTTCAATTCAACTCTCCGCGCGACGTCGCGCGCTTCGTTGATTGCCTCTGCTTGGGTCTCGACGGCTGGTTCTGGGCTCTTGAACAGGGCGATCTGCGGGTCTATGCGCTCGCGCCTTTCACAACGCTCTCGCCGCGCTACGCACAAGCGCATGCCTATTCTGAAAACGCCAAGGCGACCTCGAAACACGGGGCCGGCGATGCGAATTTCTGGGGCCGTCTGCTCGCGGCGCGCATCTATTTTTCAGGTCTCGCTGACGAGATCGACTATATCACCGCCTATCCCGGGCACGCGCCGACTTCCAACGAGACGGTGATCAGTGAGGCGCTGAACATCCTTGGGCAGTCGCTGCGCAAGAGCTATCTGCCCGACCTCATTATTCGTCACACCAAGGCGGTGAAATCGCAGACTGCGCGTGCCTCAGGGGGGAGCGTCGGCCTCGACAATCAGCTCAACACGATCCGGCTAAACCCGGCGCCGATCCGCGGCGTGGGCGGCAAGCCCTATAAGTCGCCGCCTGCACGCGGCGGCAAGCGTGTCCTCGTGATCGATGATATCTGCACCGAGGGCAACAGCTTCGAGGGAGCGCGAGCATATCTCAGGGCTGCAGGGGCGCAAACGATCTGCGTGAGCTGGCTCAAGACGATCAATAAGGACTACCGCGCCGTGTCACCAGCCTTCGGCCCGTTCAATCCCTACATCGCGCAAACCTTCCCGACACCGATCGCGACCACAACGCACTGGTATTCGAACGCGATCTGCTCGCATGGCGCGCCGACCGACCTAGCCGACGTCTATAATCGCTACTTTAGCTGGGCCTGGCCCGCCGGTATATGAAGCAGGCGTTTGCACTGGAAAACGATCAGAAACGCCATTGCCCTCTCGATACCTTCCCTCTGAACGTCACTCGGCTAACGTCAGTTGTCAGCCTCACGCTTTCTGCTGTGATCGATGACGCCGAGTGCCATGAAGGACTCTCTATGACGGTTTAGTCGTGGATGTGCCGGAAACACAAGTGCGCTCTCAATGTCGGCTATTGCTGCTTCGGCGCTCTGGAGCGAGCAGACAGCAAAGTCGGCGATCGCTGGCTATTTCCTCAGCGCAAAGCGATCAACCGTGTCCTCGACCTCATCGTCTTCCCAGCCGTCGGGCAACACGCCGTGGTCCTCAAAGACAAGCAGCGAGATTGTCATTTCGTAATGGTCAGCAAAAATTGCGACTTCGCGCACCGGCCGGTTCCACCAGACGCCCGGCGGCAGGTCCTGCCCCTCAGGCGGGGGAGATGAGCCACCGCTTCCTGCGGCGAGAGAACCTTGCGGCAATTCCATGCCGGATGGGAAAAAGATGCGAGCGCGGCCCGCTGCTGCACTCCGGCGGCCCCACAACACGAAGCCGTTGGTGGCTACCACAACGGCGGCGCACAGACCGGTGCTTTCCAGCCACTTCAACGCAGCGGCCGTCAGCGATACATCATAGCGATCAGCACAGTGCTTCAAGAGGTCCAGCGTCATGCGCTGTTTACCTACCTGGGCTCGGAAATCGGTGAGCGGCATCAACAGATAGGATGCGAACTTATCTGCCTCCCGCTCCTGCTGCCGCGATCCGCCCAGCACGTCGCTCTCACCACACTCGAATCCTGCGGGCGCTTGCTGGCGGTGACAAAGGTAATGTCCCCATTCGTGCCCGAGGGTGTAATTAATGCGGCCTGCCGAGCGGATGCCCGGATTATACAGGATGGCCCACCCGCCACGCTTTTTGAGCGGAGCAAGCGCGCCCTCGAAACTCGGCACCGGCGCTTCAATGATGTCCAGGACGGGATCGCTGAAACGCTTGGAGTATTCGAGCGCGATTTGCCGCACATCTACCGGGAACCGCGGCCCCCACATCGTCACGAGGGTATTGGCCCACCCGCTTGGGGTGGTGGGATCACTCCTCATCGTCCAGCACGTCCAGAATCCGCTTGAGCTTCGCCTTCACATCGGGATCAGCTTTCTGAAATCGATGAAAGAATGCTGTGTCTTCCACATCCTCGGTCGGCTTGACCTGCGAGGCGTCAATCAGGAACGCGGACGTGACGCCTAAAGCGTTCGCAATCCTCTCAAGTTTCTCGGCAGATGGGCGGGCAACGTCCTTATTTTCGATCTCCCACATATAGCTCTTTGAGCTGTCGGTCGCTTGCGCAAGCTGTTCAAGCGTGAGCCCGCGTTCCCGACGAAGTTCATTGATCTTGGTGCCGAGCAGGGATGGCATCTGTCCTCCGGTGCTGTTAGGGAAGTTCGGCGATAACCTGACTCCTTATGCTTGACAAGCGAACTCGTGGTCACCATACAGAACGTATGGCAGTAACGAACTCGCCTGCCACGAGCTTAAGGAGCCTTGATTATGGCAAAAGGTAAAAGTGGCGGCGGGCACTACCGCAGCGCAATCAGTGGACGCTACGTGACCTCGGCACACGGGAAACGCAGCCCGAGCACCACGGTCCACGAAGCGAGCGGCAAGAGCGGAAGCACCGGCGGTGCGTATCGCAGTGCGATCTCCGGGCGCTTCGTAACCTCCGCGCACGGCAAGCGGAGCCCGAACACCACTACCCACGAGAAATGAGCCTTCAGTGCCGCCCGCTCACCCGGGCGGCGCTTCCTTATCAGGAGACGATGCGAAATGGCCTACCGTACATTTCCGTGGAAGAGGAACTACCGCAAGGTTCCCCCGCACGTTCTGACCGCGCTCGAAGAAGTTGAGGGCGATCTTATTGTGATTGCGGCCACGAAGAGGATTGCTCGCGCAGACATCGAACGGGGCCAGTACGCCCACATCGGATTGCGGGCAGCGGACGGCGCCATAATCATCGACGGGCCGGTAATGCCTCCGGCGGATGCCGGTAAATGGTCGGAGCGTAATGCCCACGGGTGGGATCGGAAGCGAACCGACTGGCCGATGGTCACGAAGACCTATGTATTCGAGACGCCGAATTTTGGGGATGCAGCCACATACGGCACCCACATGCATACATGGGATCGTGAGGTTTATCAGCATCAGGTGTTCGAACCGCAGGGGATGCTGATCGAACCGGAGGTGCTGGAAGACGGGGGCGGTGATTACGTCGCCATCAAATTCACCCTGACCCCTTACCTAGAGCGGGCCGAACGCGAGTTCGATCTAATGCTACTGTGGTCCCTAAATGTTCTTCAGGAGAACACGGGTGTAACGGGGGTTTTCGCGGCCAACGCCACGCGGGACGACTACATCGCCACCATTACCCTCGACTGGCAAATCTTCCCGCCGGGCACGATAGACGAGGTGATCAAGCGGCTGGCGCAACAACCAGTGGACCCGCGCAACGCACCGGACTTCGACAAGCATGTCCGCAACCGTGTGCGTCTCTTCGAGCGGCTGAACCCCACCGCATATATTCGCGGGCAAGGCGGCTTCGGCTCCTATTTCGGAGCTCAGTTCGCTGACGATCTGGTGGTGTTCGAGAACCTCAAATACGGAAATGCAGTTTACGTCCTCTACGAGGATTGGCCTATCATTTCGCAGCGCTCTCGCCTCGAACTGCTTCGCGACCGCGACGCCCACTTCGATCGCATCATCCACTCCGACGATTGGAGGGACCGCCTTCTGGCATTGATCCAGAAGGGGCTGGACGAGCGAGGGCTTGGGCGTCGTGGACGAAGGTTGTTCCGCTGATAGGAGGTGGCGCCTTGGGTCTGTGAGTTGGTCCAGTTCTTAAGTTCCGCATGAACGAAGGACAGCTATCAACGAACAAGCTACGGCTGCTCACTGACCGCTTTGTCGACGGCTGATGTGACGCTGCCTCAGCACTAAGAATGTTAGCTTTCAGGAGTATCGTGTCGAACGCCACACTGGGAGAATACGAAAAGGCGGCCCGTCCCGATTGGGACGGACCGCCCGCCGAGTGACCTGGACCTGTCAGGAGGGGTCAGGCAGCCTGCTCGGCAATTTCGTCAGCCGCGTCGTCGCCGACCAGCTCATCGGCATCTATCCCAACCGGTTCGACTTCTTCAGAACCGGCGAAACGCATGATTGTCGGAACCCAGGCCTGTGCCCGTTTCTTGACGTCGACCTCGCCAATGAAGTTGCCCGAGAAGATACGCTCGGCAGCACTCGCCAGCTCGGCCTTCTTCGATGCGGCATAGCGACTGACCAGTTCGGGACCACCGACGGCGTCGAGCGCTTCGAGCGTGCGCGCCTTGGCCACGCGGTCGAAGTAGTTCGCCGCAGTGGGACGCCACCAATGCGCGGTCTCGATTTCGAGCAGCGAGCCTAGTGCTTCGTGCAACGGCACCGAGCGCTCGCCTTCGCAGGCAAGGCTCGCGACAAGCGTACGCGAAACGACATGGCCAAGCCACGCAGAGCGCGCCTCGTCGGAAAGCGCCCGGAATTTTGCGAACCGCTCGACATCGCTCTCGCCCGAGCGCCAGCCTTCATCGAGCGAGCCGGCGAACTCGGCGAGAGCAGCACTCGCTGGTGCGTCCTTGGCCTCGAACCCGGTTACCGGGCCAGACGCGACCGATCCGACAAGCGTCGAAGCCTTCTTCGCGCGCCAGTCATGCCCATCGGCATCGGCAAGCGTGAAGACCATGAAGTCAAGCGCCAGTGCGGGATCGTTCGCGAGATGGATCGCAAGGATGTCGCGGCGCTGCATCGCGAGCTCATCGAGCAGGCGCTGGGAGAGCGAGCTCCCCTTGGGCTTCGCCGCACCGCTCTCTTCAATGGGCTCGACCACACCTTCGTCAGCAATGATTTCGGTCTCGGTGTAGTACTGCGGGACCAGTGTCGGCTCGCCATTTCGCGAGAGGACGAGGAAGGCACCGGCCTCGGCTTTCAGTTCGTCGGCGAGTACCGGCGGCCGGTCATTGAGCGAGCGCATGGCGCGGTCGATGACGACGAGTTCCTGTTCGGCCTTGGCGACCTTGTCCTCGTCGCTGTCCTCGTCTTCGAGTACGGCGGCGACGCGGTCGTAGTCGGCCTCGAGCTCGCCGAGCTCCTGCGCTTCCTGCTCGGTCATTGGCGCAGGCTCGCAGGGCAAGCGACCGAGACCTTCAACAAGGTCGTGGCTGACGTAGTTTCCAAGGGTCGGCCGAACCCAGGCAAGGCCATATTCGAGCGCGGTCTTTTCTGCAGCTTCGTCCATGGCCTTGTGCGCGAGGTCCTCGAGCAGCGGGACATCGATCCAGCTCTCGCTGGCATCATCGTCGAACAGTTCGCGCTCGATCCGGCCGCCTGCGGCGAGGTAGGCATCGCGTCCAACGAGCACGGCACGCGGATCGGAACCACGCACCGTGGCATCGAGCACCATGCGGCGGATCGTGTCAGGCGTGATCTGGTACCAGGCGTCCTGTAGCTCGGCATAGACATGCGCCTGGCGCTCCACGTCGGAAATCGCGCCATAGGCTTTGGCCATGTCGAGCGTGATCGTGCCCTCGGCGAGTGCTTCGAAGACGCAGGGTGCCAGACTGGCCAAACGCAGGCGCCCTTCAGGCAAGGTGCCCTCTTCGGCCAGCGCCAGCAGCGCGGCGAGGCGGCGACCGCCGGCCTCGACCTCGAACTTGCCGCGCTTTCCTTTGCGCACGACGAGGTTCTGCAGCAGGCCGCGCGCGGCGATGTCTGCCCGCAGCTGGAGGTCGGCGAGGACATCGCTCGACTTGCGAACGTTACGCGGGCTCGGGACGAGCTTCTTCAAGGGTATCGACTGGATCATGGGTGTTCTCCTGATGGTATGAAGGCGCAGGTGAGGATCACGAGGCCCACAAGCCCAAAGGGCTCCCTCCACTCTCATTTATGAGATTGGGGTCTGCCCGAGGGATCAGGCGGCAAGCGCGGGGAGAACCGACGAGGCGCTCGACACCGGGACAAACAGCCGCGTGCGGTAGCGGATGATCTCGGTGAAGCAGCCCTTGCCCTTGTACCAGTCGAGCCGATCGGGCGAGAACCCGGTAAGCTCAAGGCGCTGTTCGCCTCCGACCAGCGAGCGCTTCACGGTCAGGGAGTCGTGGCTTGCGAGGCACAGCGGCTTACCGCTGGCGATGACGAGGTCGCCGATCTGCTCGGGCGCCGGTCCGGTAACTCGGGAAAGACCGAAAGTTTTGGCGATTGCGGCGAGATCGATATCGAGCACCTCGCGCCCGATGATCGACTGGCCGTCCTTGGCAACGAGCCGGGTGACGCGGACATGATCGCCGGGAAGGCGCTTCCAGACCGGAAGCAGAAGTCCGGTGGCGAGATGGACGCGCTCGGTGAACGGTGATTTGGCCGCCTCTTCTTCCTCGGTCCGCCAGGTGCTGGTGAATGCGGTGACGCCAACTTCTTCCCAGTGGCTCTCAGCGAGTGCCTCAAGGGTCCAGTTCGCGGACTTAAGCGGGCGCAGCAGGCGCCGGCGTTCGATCACGGCCCCGTCGTCGGCGATGAGGCGACGGGCTGGAACCGACAGCGCGACCTTGCCTGACCGCATATTGCGCACGACTACTGCGCATGACGGGGAACTGATCGCGGACCTGCTTCGCGGCCCGGTTCCATCGGTCGTGCTCATGAACCCGCCATTTGCCCGCAGCCAGGAACGCGGCAAGGACGGTGAGACCGCCATGCGTCACCTGCGCGGTGCGATCCGAGCGGCTGCAAATGGGGCGAGGATAGTCGCCATCATGCCCGGAGGCTTCGATGCTTCCACTTTCGCCAAGGCACAAGACGAAGCGTCACAGCTCCTTGATGTTCGCCTGCAGCAGATGTTTCGCCGGACGGGCAGCCAGGAAGGCACCTCGCTGGAACTGTCCGAAGATGGTCACGCATACCGCCAAGGCTTCTTCCTTGGCGACGGGACTGGAGCGGGCAAGGGACGGCAGATCGCAGCGGTCATTATGGACCGCTGGCTCGCCGGCGAGCGGCGTCATGTCTGGATCACCAAGAACGAGGCGCTGCTCGAAGATGCACGCCGCGACTGGGAAGCGCTTGGCGGGCTACCGCTCGATCTCCAGCCGCTTTCCCGCTGGAAACTCGGCCACCCCGTAACGATGCCCGAGGGCATCCTCTTCGTCACCTACCCGACACTGCGCTCGGGGCGCGCCGAGGATACGCGGCTCGACCAGATCCTTGCCTGGGCGGGCGAGGATTTCGATGGCGTGATCGCTTTCGACGAAGCCCACGCCATGGCCAATGCGCTCGGGGGCTCTTCAATCCGCGGCAAGGTCAAGGGCTCCGAACAAGGGATGGCGGGCCTCAGGCTGCAGAACCATCTCCCGCGCGCCCGCGTGCTCTACGCGTCTGCCACTGGCGCT
>Ga0114916_1001154_pt1 | contig 15575 bp, 14 predicted proteins | sample MalvirAntarct_66_FD_83501 | JGI IMG/M metagenome (GOLD analysis project Ga0114916, IMG submission 83501) | Marine viral communities from the Global Malaspina Expedition - Malaspina viral metaG Antarct_66 | ecosystem: Environmental > Aquatic > Marine > Oceanic | place: West Anvers Island... | reverse complement strand
CCTTCCGCTACGTTTCTGCTTCTCTTGACCACCGCATTAAAGTCCTTGTCCACACCTTCGGCCTTGAGTCCATAATCGGCTGCATGAAGCAAATATTCGAAAACCTGAGCGGATTTCAATAATGCTTTGGTAGGGATACATCCCCAATTTAAACAAACGCCACCTAGACTTTCTTTTTCTATAATGGCAGTCTTAAATCCCAATTGAGAGGCTCTGATTGCGGCTACATAACCTCCAGGACCACTACCTAATACAATAATATCGAAATTGCTCATTTATATTTTTTTTGGTAAATAAATTATGAAGTCGCAAAGTTACAAAACCATACTGAATCCACACAGGGACCATTTTAAATTAATTGGAATAAAAAAGGCGGACCTATAAAATTTAGGAGTCCACAGTGGGCAGTGGCAGTGGGCAGTTTTTTTGCTTATGGACTACGGTCTATAGTTTACCGCATACTCTCACCTTAGCACCCAATCCTTGAAAAGGAAATCCATTCCGTTCCACAACCCATCCAGGTAGGCTGGGTTGTTTATTCAGTGCATAGTTTAGTCTTTGGGCACAAAATTTAAGGCCGCACCGTTAATACAATGTCTCTTACCTGTGGTCTTTCTGGGGCCATCGTCAAAAACGTGGCCTAAGTGACCACCGCAAGTGGCGCAATGTTCTTCAGTTCTGGCATAGCCCAGATTATAATCAACATCAAAAGCAACATTTCCCTTTATCTCTCGGTCAAAACTAGGCCATCCCGTTCCGGAATCAAATTTGTGCTCGCTTTTGAAAAGCTCTGTCCCACAGGCAGCACAGGTGTAGACCCCCTTTTGTTTGTTGTTCAACAATTCGCTCGATCCAGGGTTCTCTGTTCCTGCTTTTCTAAGGACATAAAACTGCATGTCCGTAAGCTGTTTTCTCCACTCTGCTTCAGTTTTGGTAACTTTAAACTGTTCCTTTTTTTTGGTTTCCAATTTGGTAGCCTCTTTTTCCTGTGAGGTTCCTTTGCATCCAATGAAAATTACACAAAGTGCGAATATTATTTTTTTCATAGCGTATTATGTTTTTTTTGAGCTTCCTACATTTAGACGAAATTAATGTGGCTTCCTTTCATTCCTTGACTTAGGCCAATTCTAAGGTTGAGATCCCAATGTATAAAAATAGCCCTTATTTCTTGAAGGAAATAAGGGCCAATTGGATTTTTGAGCGAATTTTAGTTCAATTTATATCGCTTTACGTCGTTTTCTTCAATACCTATAGTATTCATAACGGCATTGATATTGGATTTGTCCAATTTGGAACCTGCCAACTTTTCTGCGGGTAAAATGGCTATTCTAAAAACTTGGTTCTGGGTATCTGCTGCATTAAGTGTACCTAAGTCAAAATCACCGTCAAGGAAAATTCTTACGTCCAAAAAGGTATGGTCATAGTTGTATTGTAAAATTCCTTGATCCAATAATACGGTTTGGGGTAAAAGACGCCACACATCAATAGGTGGTTCATTGCCGCCATCCAACTGTTCCCATAAGATATAAACCAAAACAACATCGGTTTCAAAAACTTCTACAGTTTGTGGGAACTGATATGTTATGGCATAATCGCTAGGATTAAAATCGCCCTCAATATCTATGACGGTTCCCAAAATGTTTACACCGTCCAAGCCGTCCTCTCCGTCTTGTCCGTCAAAACCGTCAAAACCAGGAGGGCCTGCCGGTCCTTCGCAGGAGATAAAAAATAAAGCAATAAATGCGCCGAGTAATAAGGTAACTTTTTTCATAATAATTATTTTAGGGATTAATCAATTTCTATAAATGTTATTGTATTTTTATTGTAGTTTCAAAAAGCGTTCCAATTTTTATATCTATACTTGCATAGTTAGGTTTTAAAGAAAACTTGTTGTTCTTATATCCAAGATATGGAACTAAGTTGTCTTAACTGTGCACTAAATAACGTAATCATGACCAAAGTAGTATCCCATAGTTTATTTACGGATTTTGATATTAATCTATTCAAGGCGGGCAAACATTTCAAATTATATGAAAAGTTGGGATCCCACCTTATTGAAGTCAACGGGGTAAAAGGCACTTATTTTGCCGTTTGGGCGCCTTCGGCGCGCTCTGTTTCCGTTGTGGGCGATTTTAACAATTGGTATGAAGCAGACCATCAACTGTATGTGCGCTGGGACGGCAGTGGTATCTGGGAGGGATTTGTGCCCGATTTGGGAAAAGGTACTCTGTACAAATATATTATTCACTCTACGAATCATGGAGTGGTAACGGAAAAGGCAGACCCCTTTGCCCGAAGCTGTGAACATCCACCTATGACGGCATCTATAGTTTGGGAAGATAAACACAAATGGGGAGACGAAAGCTGGATGAAGTCCAGGAAGGAAAAAAACGCACTGGATAAACCATTTGCTGTTTATGAAGTTCATTTGGGATCTTGGAAGCGAAAATCCAACAATGATTATATGACCTATACGGAATTTGCCGAAGATTTGGTGAAATACGTTAAGGAGATGAATTTTACCCATGTGGAGTTTATGCCCATAATGGAGTATCCATATGATCCGTCATGGGGATATCAATTAACGGGCTATTTTGCCCCTACCTCGAGATTCGGAAAACCTGAAGGGTTTAAACTGTTGGTAGATGCATTGCACCAAAATGGGATTGGGGTTATCTTGGACTGGGTACCTTCGCATTTTCCGGAAGATGCCCATGGTTTGGGATTTTTTGACGGTTCCCATCTTTATGAGCACCCCGATAGTAGAAGGGGCTATCATCCCGATTGGAAAAGTTTGATATTTAATTACGGTAGAAATGAGGTAAGGGCATTTTTGATCAGTAATGCCATGTTTTGGTTAGATCAATTCCATGCCGATGCACTGCGTGTAGACGCGGTAGCATCTATGCTATATTTGGATTATTCCAGAGATGAAGGCCAGTGGGAGCCCAATATATATGGTAATAACGAAAATTTGGAGGCGATTTCGTTTATAAGGGAACTTAATGAAACCGTTTATTCCAGTTTTGAGGGAATACAGATGATTGCGGAAGAATCTACCTCCTTTTCAATGGTATCTAAACCAGTGAGTATGGGTGGCCTTGGTTTTGGTATGAAATGGATGATGGGATGGATGCACGATACCTTGGAATATTTTAAAAAAGAACCTATTTATAGGAAACACCATCAAAACGATTTGACCTTTAGTGCAACCTATGCCTTTACGGAGAATTTTATGTTGCCATTCTCCCATGATGAAGTGGTCTATGGTAAACAGTCCCTGTTGTATAGGATGCCGGGAGATGAATGGCAGCGTTTTGCCAACTTGAGATTGCTTTTTGGATATATGTATACCCATCCCGGGGCCAACTTAATTTTCATGGGTGGAGAATTTGGGCAATCTTCCGAATGGAATTTTCAAAAAAGTTTGGATTGGCATCTTTTGCAATACGACTTCCATAGTGGAATTCAAAAATTAGTGAAGGACTTGAACAGATTATATCAGGAGTATCCTGCCCTTTACGAGAAACAATTTAGTCCGGAAGGTTTTCAATGGATAGATTATGGGGACCATCAAAATTCCGTACTAACCTATATTAGAAAAGGAATAAACCCCAAGGAAAATATCTATGTAGCCTGCAATTTTACCCCGGTTCCACGGGAAAAATATAGAATGGGAATTTCCAAAACCGGGCAATTAAAGGAAATTTTCAATAGTGACGATACCCAATATGGCGGTTCAGGAATGAAAAACGGCACATTGAAAATTGGTAAAACTGCTTGGCATGGATATGATAAGTCCGTGGAAATCAATATTCCACCACTCGGAGTGGTCGTTTTTAAGTGATTTCAGGTATTATAACGTTACAGAATATAATTGCACCGCATATCATTTCTTTAATTCATATGAATGTACTTTTTTTGTATTCGCAAATTTAACCACCCATGATCACTAATACTGAACTTGAATACAAAGGCAATTTATACCCCAATACAATTGTTGAATTTCACAGGGATACGGATAAATTGTATTTCACCACCTCGAATGGGGTAATTTTGGAGATGACAATCTTGAGGGACAGTATATTTAGATTTAGATATGCTACCGAGAATATTTTTGAGCCCGATTTTTCATATGCCATTAGCGAAAATGTTAGTGTTGGATTTAATCACCTTAAGGTAGAGGAGACTCCTACTGAATATTTGGTATACACGGCCAAACTAAAAGTGCTTGTAGATAAAAAGACCCTGAGGACCCAGATTTCGGATCTTGATGGCAATATTATTAATGAGGATGAGCTTGGTTTTCATTGGGAAGAGAATTATGAGTTTGGGGGGAATTCGGTAAAAATGAGCAAGATTACCCAAAATGCCGAGAGTTTTTACGGCTTGGGGGATAAAGCAACGCATTCCAACCTTAAAGGAAAACGAGTAAGTAATTGGGTCACGGATCAATACGCCTATGGCAAGGACCAAGATCCTTTATACAAGGCTATTCCATTTTTTATAGGCCTGCACAACAATAAGTCCTACGGAATTTTCTTTGACAATACCTTTAAAACCAATTTCGATTTCGCGCATGAGCGTAGAAATGTTACCAGTTTTTGGGCAGATGGGGGAGAGATGAATTATTATTTTATCTACGGTCCCCAAATGAGCCAAGTGGTCAAAGCCTACACCAATTTAACCGGGACGCCAGAGCTGCCGCCTATGTGGGCTATGGGTTACCATCAATCCAAATGGAGCTACTATCCGGAAAGTAATGTTAGGGCCATAGCCAAGAATTTTCGAAAAATGAGGATTCCTTGTGATGCCATTTATTTGGACATTGATTATATGGACGGATTTAGGTGTTTTACATGGGATAAATCCCGTTTTCCAAATCCTAAAAAAATGATTTCGGATTTGGAGGAAAAAGGGTTCAAGACGGTTGTAATGATCGATCCGGGAATCAAAATAGATAAGGATTATTGGGTATATCAAGAGGCTATTGAAAATGATTATTTCTGCAAACGGGCCGATGGTGCGTTCATGAAAGGCAAGGTATGGCCCGGAGAATGTAATTTTCCGGATTTTACCAATCCCCAGGTTAGGGAATGGTGGGCCGAGCTATATAGGGAAATGATGTCGGAAATAGGAGTACATGCGGTTTGGAACGATATGAACGAACCTGCGGTTATGGAGGTGCCCACCAAGACAGCACCTTTGGATACACGTCATGATTATGATGGACATCCATGTTCACATAGAAAGGCCCACAATGTATATGGAATGCAGATGGTGCGTGCTACCTATGAGGGCATTAAAAAGTATGTATATCCAAAGAGGCCCTTTGTAATAACCAGGGCTGCATTTGCGGGGACCCAACGGTTCTCTTCTACATGGACGGGCGATAATGTGGCCACCTGGGAACATTTATGGATTGCGAATGTACAGGCGCAGCGCATGTGTATGAGCGGATATTCATTCGTTGGTTCGGATATTGGTGGTTTTGCAGAACAACCTAATGGCGAGCTGTTTGCCAGATGGATTCAATTGGGGGTTTTTCATCCTTTCTGCAGAGTGCATTCCAGTGGCGATCACGGCGATCAGGAGCCATGGTCCTTTGATGATGAGGTAACCAACATTGTGCGTAAATTTATAGAATTGCGCTACCAACTTTTGCCATATTTGTACACTATGTTCTACAGGTATTCCAAGGAAGGGGTGCCTATGTTAAAACCATTGGTACATTTTGATCAAGAGGATCATCAGACGCATTTTAGGACCGATGAGTTTATTTTTGGGGAACAAATTTTGATATGTCCGGTTCATGAACCCAATGCCCAAGGTAGAAGGATGTACCTGCCCAGAGGTACTTGGTACAATTATTGGACCAATGAAGCTGTGGTTGGTGGTATGGAGAAATGGGTGGTTGCCGGTTTGGATAAAATTCCAATCTTCATTAAGGAAGGGGCTATGATCCCAAAATATCCGGTTCAACAATACGTTGGTGAACTGGAAATAAAAGAAATGGTCTTGGATGTGTACTTTAAAAATGGTGTGGAAACCTCAACGGTCTATGAGGATGGACAGGATGGGTACGATTACAAAAAAGGAAGGTACAGCCTTAGAAACTTTAATTTAAAGGGAAAAGCAAACGAACTGCTTATTCAACAATTTAAGGATGGCAGTTTTATAACTTCCTATGAAACCTTTAAAATTAATCTTCATGGACTGCCCTTTAAGATCAAGAAAATACAAATAGATAATGAGTTTGTGGATCTGAAGGATGTTAAGTTAAACGGGAATAACAATATTCATATCAGCAAGGATTTTACTTTATTGCACATTATTGGTGCGTAATTTTTTTGTAATTTTCGGGGAATAAATATCTAATCGCAAGATGAAAAAAATAGTTTTAATAATAATGGTCTTTTTAGGGGTAGCAGCCTGCAAGACCAATCCGTTTACTGGGCAAAAGGTTTTGAACTTTTACCCTAACAGTCAAATTTTTCCAACGGCTTTTGCCCAATATGACCAATTTCTTGGAGAGAACAAGGTAATAACCGGAACGGATGATGCAAAAATGATAACCAAAACAGGTCAGCGTATTGCGGCGGCAGCGGAACGTTGGTTAACTGCCAATGGCTATCCTGGTTACCTAAAGGATTACAAATGGGAATATAATTTGGTGAATGATGAGACAGTGAACGCTTGGTGTATGCCCGGTGGTAAAATTGTTTTTTACACAGGGATACTTCCAATATGTAAGGGAGAGACCGGAGTAGCAGTAGTAATGGGCCATGAGGTGGCCCACGCCTTGGCAGACCATGGAGCACAACGGATGAGTGCCGGCACTTTGCAGCAGTTGGGAGCCGTGGCCGGTAATGTGGTAATACAGGATGAACAAAAAAGGAACATATTCAATCAGGCCTATGGAATCGGTTCCCAGGTTGGGGTAATGCTTCCTTTTAGCAGAAGTCATGAGACAGAAGCGGATAGAATAGGTTTGCAGATTATGGCCATTGCAGGCTATAATCCAGATGAAGCTGCGGAACTTTGGAAGAGAATGCAGGCCAATAGTGGAGGTAGTGCACCCCCCGAGTTTTTAAGTACCCACCCTTCCAATGAGACCCGTATCACCAATCTTACGGAATGGGCGCCATTAGCTAGGCAGGAAGCGGCTAAATTTGGTGTTACCTCTTTTCAATAGTGATAGGCAAATTAAAAATAAAGAACTAATTTCAATTGAAGCTGCTCTTATAGGAGCAGCTTTTTTTATATATGACTCGAATCGTTCCTATAAAGGGCAGTAAAAAATTATTGAACGCTTGGGCATTTTATGATTGGGCCAATTCTGTTTATAGCCTTGTAATTTCGTCTGCCATATTTCCAATATTTTATGGCGCCCTGTTTCGAGTGGCCGAAATAGAGAAAGTTACAGTTTTTGGTGGCGAAATTGCTAGGGCACCCCTAATTAGCTATGTTACCTCGGCAGCGTTTCTGTTTATAGCTTTAATTACACCAGTTTTATCTGGTATTTCGGACTATTTGGGGAACAAAAGGCTCTTTATGAAGTTATTTTGTTACTTGGGGGCCTTTTCCTGCATTGGGCTATTCTGGTTTTCCCTGGAGAATATTTACTTCAGTCTGGGTTGTTATTTTTTTGGATTGGTCGGATTTTGGGTAAGTTTTGCTTTTAACAACTCTTACCTGCCCGATATTGCTTTTCCAGGACAACAGGATAGAATTAGTGCAAAAGGCTTTTCGCTGGGCTATATAGGAAGTGTTATTTTGCTGCTATTTAATTTGGCAATGGTCATGAGGCCCAATCTCTTTGGGATAGAAACAGACGCTGGCGGAATCGCGGAAATTAAGGCTATGAGGTATTCTTTTCTAACAGTTGGCCTTTGGTGGATAGGGTTTTCCCAGTATAGTTTTTATTTTCTTCCCAAGGGGTTTAAAAGGGAAGGGGCTAGGAAAAATATAATTCTTAATGGTTTTAGGGAGCTGAAGAATGTATGGCATCAAATGGGAGGGCAAATAAAATTGAAGCGATATTTGGCCGCCTTTTTTGTCTATAGCATGGCCGTACAGACTGTGATGTTGATTGCCACCTATTTTGGGGAAGAGGAAATTAAATGGTCTTCGGATTCCGAAAGGACTACAGGATTGATTGTAAGTATCCTTCTTATTCAGCTTGTTGCCATAGCGGGAGCAACACTTACTGCCAAGGCATCCAAAACCTTCGGCAATATTGGGACACTTATTGTGGTGAATATCCTCTGGGTATTGATTTGCATTTATGCTTATTTTTTGATTACGCCTATCGATTTTTATATAGCGGCAGGCTGCGTCGGAATAGTTATGGGGGGAATCCAGGCACTCTCCAGGTCCACTTATTCCAAATTTATACCCGAAACCATAGATACGGCATCATTTTTTAGCTTTTATGATGTAGCGGAAAAGATAGGGATTGTTATAGGTACTTTCTTATATGGTTTTGCGGCCCAATACTTCGGAAGTATGCGATACGCCATTATTTTGCTTGGGTTGTTTTTTATGGCAGGCGCATTTCTTCTGACCAGGGTAAATAGTGCCAGGCAAACCTAAGTTATGAGTGAAATATCCCTTAATGTTGGCTGATATCCCCGGACCCCGAAACTTTAGTGTCAATTTTTTCAGGATTGCCCCTGTAATCTATGTCCCCCGAACCCGACACTTTTGCGATTATTTCTTTATTGGCCGTAACCTTAATATTTGCAGAACCTGAAACTGTGGCATCCACATTGTCGGCAATTAGTTCATAGGCATTAATATCTCCGGATCCGGAGATGGATACGGTAAAATCCGTTGCTTTTCCACTTAGGGCCATATCCCCGGAACCGGACATACCAGCTTTTAGGGAATTTACATCAAGAGCAATTTTAATGTCACCGGAACCGGACATAGCTGTTTCAAAATAATTGGCCTTTAAGGTCTTTTTGCCAACAATCTCCCCCGAGCCGGATAAGCTTAAGGCCGTAATACTTTCTACTGGAATGGTTATGGATACCCCTTTTTTCCAAGAGGACGGCTTAAGGTTAAATCCGTTTTTTACTTTTATCGTTAATTTATTGCCATTAACCTCCGTTACAATATGGTCCAATATATTTTGTTCCCCTACTAATGTGATCGTGCCTTCATTACCTTCTACCAATTCAATATCAAAGAAACCTGAAATTGCAATTTCATCGTAGTCCTTTGTTGTTCTCACTAGGGTAACCTGATTGCCGTTACCACTTATTTTATCGGTTCTTTGGGCGCTAATGCTGCCAATGATCAATAGACTGATTAAGGTGATTGTTAAAAGTTTCATCTTTTTGTGTTTAGGGTTATTTTTTGTTAAATGAAATCCCGCCGTATTCACTGGTAATAGTCATTAGATTACCACTGTTTTGACTTCCGTAATAGCCTTTCAAATATTTTTGATTGGTTTTTTCATTGCTTATGTTTATCTCAAATTCATCCTTTCCGCTTACTCCGGCATATTTTGTATCAATTTCAAAATCGAAATTATAAGCAGGGGAGTAACCTATTTTTATGCCGGTGTAATCCGTGTTTATCCGAAGGTTTTTGGCATCGGCTGCCATCTCGTCAATTCTCACCGATCCGTAGCTGGATTTTATATCCACATTGCCGTGTATTGTTCCCAAGCTTACATTTATATAATCTCCATTGCCCTGAACATTTCTAGCCTCGCCGATTTCCAATTTACCATAATCGCAGACATAGGACAGGTCTTCCATTGTGTGGACCGTGGCATTGGTGTAGTCGGCAACGATATCCAGATTCCCTGCCTTTTCGATGGTAAAGCCGGAATAATCGGCATTGATTTTGCCGCTGTTGATATAGCCTATGGTGGATTTGGAAGTATAATCGAAGGATAATTGGTTGCTTCTGCCGTGCAGTTCCCCAATTTCCAATCGCCCATAGTCACAATTAATTTTGGCATGGCCGTCTATTCTGTCCAAAATAATACTGCCATAGTCGTTACTGAGATTAACACTGTTCTTAATGGGGATTTTTACCGTATAGTTTACCTGCATATTTACATTGTTGTTATTGCCCCAACTCCATCCCCAACTATTTTTATCCTTGTTAAAGATGGTAGTGGCAGAAACCATGGTACTGTTGCCCTCAAAATCCACGGTAATTTCATCCAGCTTACGCTGTACCTTGTCTTCATTGTCCCCTGTGGTCTTAATATGGACTTCTATGGTTACCCTATCCTGGTTCCAAGAGGTTATATTTAAATTCCCATAGCTATTATCTATTTTTAATAAGGCGTCCAAATTTACCTTGTACTCTTTTTTAATGGTTTTTTCCTTGGTATACTTGCCTCGGGGCATATCATTGTTGGAAAAAGAACTAATGGGAACAAGCCATAACAGGACGAGTATATATTTAAGCGGTAATATTTTCATTTTCGTAGTTTTTAAAATTTTTAATTTCTTCAATTTGTTCCAACACTTCATTCAATAGATCTATTCTGGTCTGAAAATTGGTAATCATGGCGCTTAAAATTAATTTGCTATTGCCGCCATCCAAGAGATCCTGTTCCATCTTTTTGTAATCGCTATCCAAGTTCCTAAGTTGGATCATGGTATCGGCAATCAATTTTTGAGTCTCGGGAGTACTTTCCTTTTGCATTTTTTTTACCTGATCCTCAATAACACTGGCAAAATAGTATTCGGTGTTGGTGATTTCAGGGGAAATTTTGGAAACCTGCTGTTGCACACTTGGGGATGTGTTAAGTAAATTGAATCCTATGGTACATAATAATAGCACGGCAGCGGCTATGGATAATGGTTTCCATCCGAAACGTTTCTTTTTGGTTTTTGCGACCACAGTGGACGAGGCTTCCAATTTTGCCAGGAACCTTTGTTTGTGTCCATCTGTCGGTTCTGAGGTATCAAAGGAGCCTTTTAATTCCCCAAACAGTTTGTCTATGTCATCAACTTCCATGGTATTCGGTATTTAATTTTTGTCTAAGGCTTTCTTTGGCCCGTGAAATCATTGTTCTGCAATTGGCATAGCTCAAATTCATTATTTCACTTATTTCTTCGTAATCATAGCCTTCAATTAAATGTAAGGTCAAAGAAATTCTGTAATTGTCTTTTAACAGTTTCATGGTTTCAATCACTTTTTGAGCCTTTAGTTCAATCATACCATTATCTGGGACATATCCATCATTGTCTTCGACCTTGTACATTACATTTCCAAGATCAACTTCCTGGCGTTTCATCCTTTTTTTATATTGATGAATACTATTGTTGACTACAATTCGTTTTAGCCAAGCCCCAAAGGAAACTTCTCCCTTAAATTGGTCCAGTTTGGTCAGTGCACTTAATAGCGATTCCTGCATTACATCTTCCGCAATGGCGCTGTCTTTTACGATCCTATAGGAAACATTGTACATTCCCTTGTAATAGCGATTGTAAATTTCTAATTGCGCGTGTCGGTTGCCGTTTAAGCACAATGGTATCAAATCATCAATATGTCTCTTTTCTAGGCTCAAAAAGGTATTGGTTTGCTTAATAGATGAGGTAATTTATGGAATGTTACAGTTTATTTATAAAAAGATTTTCTTTGTTGGCATAAGAATTGCCCAAATAGAAATAAAGAGAAATGCTAAAATCCGCAACCTACTGATTATTATAGGGAAAGAAGGTATACAAAGGATTAAATATAAATTATTTTTCTGTCTTTTAATGACAGAATGACCGAAATTAGAATATGGCTAAAACAAAAAACATACAATTTGACACAATGTCATTGCACGGGATAGACGAGGATGCGGAGTTAATACCCTTGATGACACCTGAAGATGAGGAGGAAATCAACAATGAAAAGTTACCCGAAACCTTGCCCATATTGCCTTTGCGCAATACTGTGTTGTTTCCAGGGGTAGTTATTCCCATTACAGCAGGAAGGGATAAATCCATTAAATTGATAAAGGATGCCAATAATGGATCAAAGGTTATTGGTGTGGTAGCCCAAAAGGATGAGGAAACAGAAAATCCAGGTGTAAAGGATATCAACACTTTGGGAACTGTAGCAAGAATCTTGAGGGTGCTGCAAATGCCCGATGGAAACACTACTGTGATCATACAGGGAAAAAAACGATTTGAAGTGGCCGAAGTGCTTACCGAAAAGCCGTACATCACTGCTACGGTGAGGGAGACAACAGAGGTTAGACCTACACGTGATGACAAGGAATTTAGGGCAATCATAGACACTATAAAAGAACTATCATTGCAGATTATTAGGGACAATCCCAATATTCCTAGTGAGGCTTCTTTTGCCATTAAGAATATACAGAGCGATTCATTTTTGATAAATTTTGTCTCCTCCAATCTTAACTTGAGTGTAAAGGACAAGCAGGATTTATTGGAAATTGGCAGTTTGCAGGATCGTGCACTGGCCACTCTAAAATATATGAACATTGAACTTCAGAAGCTGGAACTGAAAAATGATATTCAGTCCAAAGTTAGAAGTGATATGGATCAGCAACAACGGGAGTATTATCTGCATCAACAAATGAAAACCATTCAAGAGGAATTGGGTGGACTTTCTTATGAGGAGGAAGTTGATGAGATGCGCAAGAAGGCCAAAAAGAAGAAGTGGAACAAAGCTGTTGCCGAACATTTTGAAAAGGAATTGGCAAAAATGCAACGGATGAACCCACAGGTGGCGGAGTATTCCATTCAACGCAATTATTTGGATCTGTTTTTGGATCTTCCCTGGAACGAATTTTCCAAGGATAAGTTCGATTTAAAAAGGGCCCAGAAAATATTGGATAGGGATCATTATGGTCTGGAAGATGTAAAAAGAAGGATTATTGAATATTTGGCGGTGCTAAAATTGAGAAATGATATGAAATCGCCTATCCTATGCCTATTTGGACCTCCGGGAGTTGGTAAAACCTCCTTGGGCAAATCTGTAGCCGAGGCCTTAGGAAGGGAATATGTGCGAATTTCACTTGGTGGCCTTAGGGACGAGGCCGAGATTCGTGGGCACCGTAAAACCTATATAGGGGCCATGCCCGGCAGAATTATTCAAAGTTTAAAAAAGGCCGGTAAATCGAACCCTGTTTTTATTTTGGATGAAATAGATAAACTGTCCAATAGCCATCAAGGTGATCCTTCCTCGGCTATGTTGGAGGTTTTGGATCCGGAACAGAACAATGAGTTTCATGATAACTTTTTGGAAATGGGCTACGATCTGTCCAAAGTAATGTTCATTGCCACGGCCAATAGCTTATCGGAAATACAGCCGGCCCTTAGGGATAGAATGGAAATTATACACGTAACCGGCTATACCATAGAGGAAAAGGTGGAAATTGCAAAGAGGCATTTATTGCCAAAGCAGTTAAAGGAGCATGGTTTAAGTGTAAATCATTTGAAAATTGGCAAGCCTCAATTGGAAAAGATTGTTGAGGGCTATACCAGGGAGTCCGGGGTTAGGTCTTTGGAAAAACAAATAGCCAAAATGGTGAGGCATGCTGCAAAATCTATTGCAATGGAGGAGGAATACAACCAAAAGGTTTCCTTTGAAGATGTCGAAAAAGTTTTGGGACCTGCGCGAATGGAAAGGGACAAATACGAGAATAATGATGTTGCCGGAGTTGTTACAGGCTTGGCCTGGACCAGTGTTGGCGGGGATATTTTGTTTATTGAGTCCATTTTGTCCAAGGGAAAAGGGAATCTCACCATTACCGGTAACTTGGGTACGGTTATGAAAGAGTCTGCAACGATAGCCATGGAGTATATTAAATCCAATTCGGATAGGTATGGTATAGATCCGGAAGTATTCGATAAATACAATGTGCATATTCACGTTCCGGAAGGGGCTACTCCAAAAGATGGTCCCAGTGCGGGGATTACCATGTTGACCTCCTTGGTATCCTTGTTTACCCAGAAAAAGATAAAGAAGAGCCTGGCTATGACGGGAGAAATTACCCTTAGGGGCAAAGTACTTCCAGTAGGAGGGATAAAGGAGAAGATTTTGGCCGCAAAGCGGGCGAAGATTAAGGAGATCATCCTTTGTGAGGATAACAGGAAGGATATTTTGGAGATCAAGGAGGATTATTTAAAGGGCCTTACTTTTCATTATGTGAACGACATGCAGGAGGTGATAGATATTGCTGTTACCGATGAGTCTGTTAAAAATCCAAAGCAGCTTTAAAGAGGTTGTTAAAAAGGAATAAATAGAAAGCACCTACCGGGAGATTGGTAGGTGCTTTTGTTTTTAAAAGCTGGTATGTTCAGGTTATTAGGGTTTCAGGTGGTTCCGAATGTTGTCCGGGAGCCCAAATTTGGAAGCTTTCGCTTGTCAAAATGTTAAAATTTACGCTTGTTTATACGGGGCAATTGAGCAATTCTTACTATTTTTAGACCCATGGGAAAGATTACTATTGCTATTGATGGATATTCATCTACGGGAAAAAGTACTATAGCCAAACAGTTGGCGAAGGCATTGGATTATGTTTACGTAGATACCGGGGCAATGTACAGGGCGGTAACACTTTTTGCTATGCGTGAAGGTTTTATTGGGGGTGAAAAAGACGATCTGGAAGGGTTGGTCAATGCCCTTCCCAAAGTGGATCTTAAATTTGTCTACAATAAATCCCTTGGGTTTTCAGAAATGTATTTGAATGGTGAAAATGTGGAGAAGGAAATTAGGACTCTGCCAGTTTCCCAACAGGTGAGTAAGATCGCCACCATTGAGAAAGTTAGGTTGAAATTGGTGGGGATGCAACAGGAAATGGGCAAAAAGAAAGGAGTTGTAATGGACGGTAGGGATATAGGTACAGTAGTCTTTCCCAATGCCGAATTTAAAATATTTATGACGGCTTCTCCAGAAACTAGGGCGTTTAGAAGATATAAGGAACTTTTGGACAAGGGGGAGAAGGTCTCGTATAAAGAAGTTTTGAAGAATGTCCAAACTAGGGATTATATTGATTCCCATCGAGAATTTTCACCTTTGAGAAAAGCGGATGATGCCATAGAATTTGATAATAGTGATATGGGTTTAAAGGAGCAATTGGAGCGCATATATAATTTTGCTCTCCGTAAAATTGAAGGGAAATAGAAAAACCTTTTTTATTGATCCTCCAAAAATCAATTCGGGCGGAGTAGGGAAGTTAGTGGCCGTACTGGTACCAACTCCGGACTCCGCCCGAATTTAATTTGTAATTCCCCTAGTTGGGGATAACCAAAACTTGGTCTGGATGGATAACATCCGGATTTTTTAGGATATTGGTGTTTGCCTCAAAGATTTTCTTGTATTTCATTGGGTCGCCATAGTATTTTTTGGCGATCTTACTTAGGGATTCTCCGCTTTTTACGGTATGTCTGTGATAAACACTTTCATCGGCAACGGTAATATTGGCCTTGATATCCGAAGGATTTTCTCCACCCAATTCTTTTATTTTATCCCATAAAAGATTTTTCTCGTATTGCGTAGCGGCCTGCCCTTTTATTTTTAGAATACCTGCTTCCTCTTTTACATCGCCATCCTTTATTTTTAATTGCTCGCCAAGGTTTAGG